>Ga0256827_10001330_pt1 | contig 15760 bp, 11 predicted proteins | sample CV84metaG_FD_185977 | JGI IMG/M metagenome (GOLD analysis project Ga0256827, IMG submission 185977) | Hydrothermal vent microbial communities from East Pacific Rise, Pacific Ocean - CV84 | ecosystem: Environmental > Aquatic > Marine > Hydrothermal vents | place: Pacific Ocean: East Pacific Rise... | reverse complement strand
TAATGGATGTTTATCGCAAAATGACTCTTGAAGATTTTGATGAATTTAGAGGATTTAGAGGTAATGATTACAAAACTCAAGTTAGAGATGAAGAAGGCTTAATTGCTGAAAAAGATACTCTAGGTCATATTCAGTGGCGTGAAGTTAATGATGAAGAAGCTTTCAATAGAAGAAATTACAATACTGCTGATAATAAAAATTATCTTGATGGTGATTTAGAATCAAGTATCGACTTTTTAGCTGAAGACGGTGATAGAAGTGTTGATAATTCTAACAGAATGTATGAAGAAGGTGATAAAGGTACAGAACAATATAGAGATGAAAAAGGAAATGTAAACTTCCCTGATAAATATGTTAATGGAGCAGCTCCTACATACAGAGGTAAAAAAGATATGCAAACAATGGTTGATAACAGAGCTCGTGTATATAAAGGAGGCGGTTGGAAAGATAGAGCATATTGGACAAGCCCAGGTTCTCGTAGATTCTTAGACGAAATGCAAAGTAGAGATGATTTAGGTTTCAGATGTGCAATGCATAGAGTTGGAGGTTCATCATCTCAAAATTAAAATTTAATATAAAAAACAAATAATAAAAAAGGTCTCATAAGAGACCTTTTTTATTATTTGTTTACTTACTTAAATATTTTTATAATATTGAGTATAAAGCTTGCGAAGTATTTGAAAAAGTCGTGAAAGAAATATCGAAATGAGTATTTCAAATACTAGCTAACAAAAAATCAAATATTAAAAACTATTATGGTTTAACCTCTCGAACACAATCTATAACAGTACCATCAACCCATTTAATTGCAGCAATAACTTTTTCGCCTAAATTTGGTTTTTCCGGTTTTCCGCAAATTGCTTCTGCTTCGTCTTTAAGTTCTTGAATAGTTTTTATTTGTAAGCCAGAACCTTTTGCTGCTTCAATTAAATCTTTTCTTAACGGATTAATTGCAATACCACGTTCAGTTACAATTACATCAATCAGCTCACCCGGTCCACAAATTGTGGTTACCTCTTCCATTACAACAGGAATTCTATCTCTAAATAATGGAATTGGTAAAATTACAGTTTTTGAAAATAAACAATTTTGCCAACCTCCTATTCCGTGCAACATATAACCATCAGAGTGAGTTACAACATTTGCATTAAAATTAACATCAACCTCTGTTGCACCAAGAATTACAATATCAACCAAACCTGCAAAGTTTCCTTTGCTATGATAATTGTAACTTGTAAACGGACTTGTCCAAGTATGATTTGGATTTTCGCCCATTGAACGAACACCATCTAAATCAAAAGTCTGACCATCTAAAATATAATCAATTTGACCTTCCTCTAACATACGAACTAAGTACTTATTCGAACCTCCACGAGCAAAACGAGCTTTAATATTTTTCTCTTTCATTATTTTAGAGAAATAATCGCTCACTGCTAACGATGTTCCTCCTGCACCTGTTTGAAACGAAAAACCATCTTTTAATAATCCTGTTGCATCGCAAAACTTAGCTGTCATTTCAGCAAGAAGCAATCTATCAGGACTCTTTGTTATTTTAGTTGTACCTGAGATAATTTTTTCAGGCTCTCCTACTTTATCAATTTTAACAGTAAAATCTACGTGATTACCTTGTATTTGCCAAGGCACACAAGGAAATGGCACCATATTATCGGTAATTACAATAACCTTATCAGCATACTCAGAATCGGCCAAGGCAAAGCCCAAAAGACCTGATGCACTATCGCCATAAAGTCCGTTAGCATTACCAAAAGGGTCGGCAGTTCCTGCTCCAATAATTGCAATATCAATTTGCACTTCGCCATCTTGCACTGCTTGGTAACGACCACCGTGCGAACGAAGTACAGCCATTTTTTTCATTTTACCTTCCGATGTGTAACGCCCCAAAGCTCCGTTCATTGAGCCTTCAATATGCGAAATTGTACCATCTTCAAGATACTGAATTAAATGCTCGTGGCAAGGAAATGATGCTGATGGAAACCAGCGTAAATCTTTAACACCAAGCTCTTTTGCAATATCAAAAACCTGATTCATAATTAAATCGCCATTTCTAAAATGATGATGCGACGAAATTGTCATACCATCTTTTAAACCGGCTTTAATTAATGCCTCTTTTATACTTGCTACCTGCTTATTTCCGTCGGCAGGATAATCTTTATTTGATGTTATTACGTGCGAAAATCTGCGACCTTCCGGTTTATATTTTCCAACTCCCTGAAAAGGTACTGCTTTTTCGCCATTTATTTCTGTCGGAACTAATCGTCCTACTGCATTTTTTACAAGTTCCATAATATTATTCTTCTAACCAATTTTGTGATAATAAACCAAGTTTAACCGCTAAATTAACAGTTGTTTCTGCACGTTTTACGACAGGTGCGTCAATCATTTTTGTACCAAGCGAAACAACACCTAAACCTTTTGCTTTGGCATCTTCGAAAGCACGAATAATTTTCTGTGCTTTTTCAATCTCAGCTTGTTCAGGTGCAAAATTTTGCATTATTACAGGTATCTGACGTGGGTGAATACAGCCCATACCTTCAAAACCTAATGATTTCGAGGTTTTAACGTTCTCTGCCAAACCTTCCATATCCGACACATCAGAGAAAACCGAATCGATAGGCTGAACACCTGCTGCCTTACAAGCATTTACCATACGAGTACGAGCATAAAGCGACTCGGTACCTGCATTTGTTCTACGCACACCAAGGTCGGCAGTAAAATCCTCCAAACCTATTGCAAGCGAACTTACATTTGGCGAGGCTGTTACTATTTGATAAGCATTTTCAACACCCAAAGCCGACTCAATTATTGGCATATACCATATTGGATAATCAAAGCTTTTTTCTTTGCGAATCTTTTCAATTTCAGCATCAATTCTGTGAATTTCTGCGGCTGTTTCACATTTAGGGATAAGCAATAAGTTTACATTATGCTCAACCACATAGTGCAAATCCTCAATACCTAAATCACCTTGATTTATACGAACCATACGCTCTCCACCGTAAAAATCTACTGCACGCAATGCATTTCTTACAATATAACGAGCTTCGTGTTTTTTATCTGGTGCTACAGCATCTTCCAAATCAAGAATTACACCATTAGGATAGTGAACACCAGCATTAAGCATCATACTTGGTGTATTACCAGGTAAATACAAACGTGAAAAACGAAATTGATCTTTTTCAGAAATTGTTTTATTTGCATCAATAATTGGTAATAAATATTCCTTATCAGTATCAATAATATTTTTTATTGCTGCTTCAATACGAGCTGCAATAACAAAAGGCAATGCACCATTATCGGTCATTGTAACTTTTGCGTTTTCTATTTCAAAAGTTTTAAAAATATCGCGAATAAGTTCACGATTAGATTTTCCAAACATTACATCAACCTTCGATTTAAGGTCAATTTCTATTCCTCCTGTTTGTGTTAACTCTATTTGCACCTCACAGTCAGACCTTGTTTTTGGTCCTAAACTGCCTGCTTTTGCTACTTTATTCCCCACAGTTATTGTGTTTTTTTTAATTACTTAGCAAAGATAAATATTTAATTTATGAAATACGATTTAAGAATTACCAATTGTTTCAATGGTTAATAAAAAACATCATTAATGTAACTTTCAACTTTACAAACTTTTTACTTTAATAAGTTTAAGTTACCTTTGTGTTATGCTACAAGCATTTATTACATTACGATTTTTCGATGTGCTTGATATAATTATCACAGCATTTTTATTATATCAATTGTATTTATTGTTAAAAGGTACTTTGGCAATAAATATACTTATTGGTGTACTTTCAATATACTTGTTTTGGGTATTGGTAAAAGCATTACATATGCAACTATTAAGTACTATTTTAGGGCAATTTATGGGTGTAGGTGTTATTGCTATGATAATTGTTTTTCAACAAGAAATACGGCGATTTTTCCTTTTGATTGGTTCTCGATATTTAAAATCGTCAACAAAAATTAAATTTGTACATTTCTTTTCTCATAGCGACAAAAAAGACAACTCACTAATTGCCAGCATCATAGGAGAAACCCTTGTAAGTATGGCAAAAACCAAAACAGGAGCCTTAATAGTAATTACAAGAATATCTGAATTAGAACATATTGCAAACTCAGGTGTAATTTTAAATGCAGATATATCAAAAAGTCTTATAAAAAGTGTATTTTTCAAAAATAGTCCTCTTCATGACGGTGCAATGATTATTACAGGAGATAAAATTATTGCAGCACGCTGTATGCTTCCTTTATCACAACGTACTGATATCCCTGGAGAATACGGCCTACGACACCGTTCTGCAATTGGCATTTCTGAAAATACTGATGCTGTAGTTTTTATAGTTTCTGAAGAAACAGGAAATATTTCATACTCAGTTGAAGGAGGTTTAGACCAAATTAATAATAAAGAAGAAGTAGTAAAAATATTTTCTGAATTTGCTGAATAGTTTACCATTCTACTAATTAAATATGCCTCATAAAAATAACCATTAATTACAAAAATAATATTTATTAAAAATTAACATTATAAATAAATTAAAATATTTATTACTTAAAATCATTCTAAATAAAAATTTAATTGTAATTTTGTAAAAAAATTAATCTAATACGATGAAAAAAGTTAAATTAATAATGTTCTGGATACTTGCCGTAGTAATTACTATTTCGGCAGCAATATATCAAAGAACAACCGGTCCAACATATCCCAAAAAAGCAGAAATTAAATTTGCTGACATAACATATAAATTTAAATTAAAACGTAGTCAAGAAATTGGTAAGCCGTGCGATATAAACCTAGATGTTGACAATAATAAAGATATTTCAGGTTCTGTTTTTTACAAACGTTACAAAGTTGACGAAGCATGGAAAGAAGTAAAAATGTTAGAAAAAACTATTGACAATAAAAAAGTATTAAATGCTGTATTACCAGAACAACCAGAAGCCGGTAAAATAGAATATTTTATTAAACTCAACAAAGGTAGTGAGACTCAATTTATTGAGCAAAAATACCCTGTTGTAATACGTTTTAAAGGAGCTGTACCAACTTATATTTTAGCACCTCATATTTTCTTTATGTTTTTAACAATGTTATTCGCATCAATAACAGCAATTTTTGTTGTAGCTAAAGATAATAAAAATGCAAGACGCTACGGTTTTATTACAATTAGTACATTATTTATTGGAGGTATGATTTTAGGTCCTATTGTTCAAAAATTTGCCTTTAGTGAATTTTGGGCAGGAGTACCATACGGTTGGGACTTAACCGACAACAAAACACTTATTGCATTTACAGCATGGACAATAGCGGCTATATTAAATATTAAAAAACAAAGACCAATTGCATTCTTAATAGCAACATTGGTACTTTATGCTATATATACAATACCACATTCGGCATTTGGTTCGGAGTTAAATTACGAGACAGGTAAAGTTACACAAGGTTTTATTCATTCATTAATCGGAATATTTTAGATTAATTCTTTTTAAGATTTTTTATATTATTTATATCCCCTAATAACACGAAAAATAAAATAAAAATTATACTTTCGTGCAAAAGAAATATAAATATACAAATATGAAAATTTTACACTTTATTGCAATATTCACAATTATTGCATTTGTTTCTTGTAACACAGAAACACAAAAGAAAGACACCGTATTATCAAATGAAATTGATAGTTTAAGCTACGCACTTGGTGTTAACATTGGAAACTCAATTAAAGCAGACCCTATTGAAGGTCTTGATGCTGAATTATTAACAAATGGTATTCAAGATGTATTAATTGATAGTGCTTCAATATTTGATGAAGCTAAAGTTAAAGAGATTTTACAAAAATTCTTTATGAAGAAACAACAAGAAGACATGCAAAAACAACGCGAAGCATCTAAGCCATTAATTGAAGAAGGACAAAAGTTTTTAGATGAGAATGGGAAACGTGAAGGTGTAACAACAACAGCAAGCGGACTCCAATATGAAGTACTAAAAAAAGGAACAGGTGCTAAACCGGGTGCAACTGATATTGTAACTGTGAATTATAAAGGAACATTAATTGATGGTACAGTGTTTGATTCAAATGAAGGCAAAGACCCTATTTCATTTCCTATAAACGGTGTAATACAAGGTTGGACTGAAGCCTTACAATTAATGAATGTTGGTTCTAAATATAAATTGTTTATCCCCTACAACTTAGCCTACGGAGAAAGAGGAGCAGGACAAACAATAAAACCTTATTCTACATTAATTTTTGAAGTTGAGTTATTAAATACTAAACATCAAGATAAAGCTAAAAAATAATATATGAAATTAATTAGCATAATAACAGTAGTATTTTTATTAATATCTACGCAAAGTTTTTCACAGAAAAAGAATAAACAAATGAAATTAAAAACGGAATTAGACTCTGTAAGCTATGCTTTAGGTGTTGATATTTTCAACAATCTCAAACAAGGAGGTTTAGAGAACATTAATATAGAAGCATTTACTAAAGCAATTTCTGATGCTCAAAAAGAAATAGAACCTCAAATAGACGCAAAGTCTTCAAAACAAATAATTCAATCATATTTTGCTAAAGTTAAAGAAAAACAAAGTGCATCTTTAATTGAACCAGGCAAAAAATTTTTGGAAGAAAATGGCAAACGTAAAGGTGTAATTACTACAAAAAGTGGATTACAATATGAAGTAATTAAAGAAGGTAATGGTATACATCCAAAACTTACAGACAAAGTTAAAGTTCACTATCACGGTACATTAATTGATGGAACTGTTTTCGACAGTTCAGTTGAAAGAGGAGAACCTATTACTTTTGGTGTAACTCAAGTAATTAAAGGTTGGACCGAAGCTCTTCAATTAATGAGTCCCGGAGCTAAATACAAATTGTATATACCATACAATTTAGCATATGGCGAACGAGGAGCAGGAGGAAAAATTGGTCCTTACGCAACTCTTATATTTGAAGTAGAACTTATTGATATTGAAAAATAATATCAAACTTAAACAACATTTAAAAGCTCGATAATAATCGGGCTTTTTTTATGTTTATGTATAAACAATATTTTGTTAACAAAAACAATAAATACACTCTCAAAAATAAACTTATAAAATATATTTTTGCTAATATACTAAATAGAAAATAAATGCAAAAAATAATATCATTTTTAATTATTATAATAACTGTTAGTCAGTCATTTTCGCAACATAAAAGAAAAATACCAAACGAAAAACCTAAATTGATTATCGGTATTGTGATAGAACAAATGCGATACGAATACATTAATAGATTTTGGAGCAAATTCGAAAAAAAAGGATTCAAAAGATTAATTAACGAAGGTACTTTTTGCAAAAATACGAACTTAAACTATATGTTTACTCAAACTGCTCCCGGGATAGCATCTATATACACAGGCACAACACCATCAGTACACGGTATTGTTGCAAACGACTGGTACACAACATTAAGTAATAAAGAAAAAAAAGCCGTTTACGATAAAACAAGAAATACAATTGGTGCAAAAACAAGATTAGGCGAATGTTCACCTAAAAACTTACTAACCACAACTATTGGTGATGAAATAAGAAAATCTGACAAACTTTCAAAAACATTTAGTGTTTCAATGGACGAACGTTCTGCCGTACTTGGTGGAGGACACCTAGCAAATGGCTGTTTTTGGTGGGACGACGAAAGTGGAAATTGGATAAGCTCAGACTATTATTACAAAGATAGTTTACCTAATTGGGTAAAAATATTCAACAACAAACTATTTCACGAAACATATTTAAGTAAAACTTGGAATACTCTATTGCCACTAGAAAACTACACAAGTAGCAGAAGCGATTCTACTGATTATGAGTATGGTATAGGGAAGAAACGACAAAATATTTTTCCTTATAATTTGGCAGAAATATCGAATATTGAAAAAAAGAAAAAAAATTACAGCATATTAAAAGACGTTCCTTATGGTAATAACTTCACAAAAGATTTTGCAATATCAACAATTGTTAATGAAGAGTTAGGTAAAGATGATCATACCGATTTTATTGCAATATCATTTTCAGCAACCGAAAATATTGGACAAAAATTTGGGCCAATGTCTGTTGAAATTGAAGATACTTACCTAAGAATTGATAAAGAACTGACTCATTTTTTAAATTTTATTGATGAAAATATTGGCAAAGAAAATGTACTTATATTTTTAACATCAAATCACGGTGTTGCTGAAATTCCACAATATATGAAAGAAATGAGAATACCGGCAGGCAAATTTAATGCATTATATTCTTTAGCACTTTTAAAAAGCTATTTAAATGCTATTTATGGCGAAGGCGAGTGGGTTACAGCATATACCGACCAACAAATTTATTTAAATCATAATTTAATTGAAGACTCTCAATTATCGTTAAGCGACGTGCAAAAGAAAGCAGCTTCATTTTTATTACAATTCGATGCTGTAGCAAACGCAATAACTGCCGACCAAATGATGCAAACTAATTTTTCAGATGGAATTTTTGCAAAGATGCAAAACTCATTTAATCAGAAACGTTCTGGTGATATAATGATAAATTTAAAACCAGGTTACATTGAAGATGTTAAATTTTCTACGTATTCAAACTCGCCATATACTTACGATACACACGTACCATTAGTATGGTATGGATGGAAAATAAAACATAAAACTATTCTTCGTGATATTGATATTACGGATATTGCTCCAACAATATCAGCATTTTTAAACATCTCATTTCCAAACGGATATTCAGGAAAACCTATATTTGAACTTTGGTAAAAATTGTTGTTTAATTGTCGCAACTATAACTAATAAAACTGGACAGTACCCTATATTAATTTGTTTAACTATTTACAATATTTACACCTGCCTACGGCAAGTTTGTGTTTATAATATAATAAACCTATAAACGATTAAACAAATTCAAATCCAATATGTTTTAGAACAAGTTTAAACCTTGATAAATATCATTTTTAAGTATTTAGATATGCAGTAATTTAGATGTATAATTTAAAACTAAAAAAAATGAAACGAATTGTTCTATTAATTTTTGCTCAATTAACAATTATTGGATTTTTATCATCGCAAGAAATTCAACCATTTTACGACTGTGGAACAGTAACTGGTAGCATAAAAACTGTTAAAGAAAAAGTAAAAGCTCAGTTAAAAACAAACGGCTTTATTGTAACAGGTGGTTATAGCGTTGGTGGAAAATCAAGTACATATGTATTAACATTTACATCAAAAGATTTACAACGTGCATGCTTAAAAGTTGCTGATAGAGGTATTCTTGCAGCAAATCTAAGAGTAGCATTTACCCTAAAAAGTGGAAAAGTAAATGTATCTGCATTAAATCCAAAATATCTGTTTTTGGGGTATTTAAGGGATAGTTACACTAAATATAAAGCAGATTTAGACAAAATAACTGCAAAAGCTGTAAAAGTTTTCAAATCGGTTAGCGGAAAAACAACTGCGTTTGGAGGAAAAATTAAAGAAAGCAAACTAAAGAAATACCATTATATGATGGGTATGCCTTATTTCGACGACCCTGTTGAACTTAAAGAATTTAAATCGTTTAACGAAGCTATAACTACAATTAAAAATAACTTAAAACTTAAAAAAGCAAATACTAAATTAGTTTACAAACTAGAGTACAAAACACTTAAAAAAGCGGTTTATGGAGTTGCTCTATTAGATAAAGAAACAGGAGAAGCTAATTTTTTACCTAAAATTGGAGAAAAACACCTAGCTGCAATGCCATACGAAATTGTTGTTGAAGGAAACAAAGCAACTATTTTACATGGAAGATTCCGTTTTGCAATGTATTGGCCTGAACTTACAATGGGACAATTCTCCAAAATAATGAGCACTCCTGGTGATGTTGAAGACACAATGAAAGCTCTTACAAAATAAATCTCATATTGGTTAGTTAATTATTGGGGGTGTTTGAAAAAACACCCCCTTAATTTTTATTTCTTTATAAACGATGTTGAATATATATTTCCTTTATCATCTTTAACTTTTAACAAATATTGTCCTTGTTTATAATCAAAAATATTTAATACATTCTTTTTTGAGTATTCATTAATAATTGCACCATCAATCGAATAAATTTTAACATTTTTAATTACAGAACCATTAAGTTTTAAATTAATATAATTTCTTGCAGGATTAGGATAAACAACTAAATCGTTATTTTTAGATACTGAGTTAACATTTTTAACCTCAGAAACAAAATCCCAAGTTGTTGAATACATTCCACGTCCGTGAGTTCCTGCAACCATAAAATTATCAGCAGGGCGAATACTTAGCATATCAACTCTAACATTTGGAAAATTACTTTCAGCTGTCCAAACAACATTTGCAACTTGAGAATTATCTGTAATCCAAATACCTGTTTCAGTAGCAAGCATAATTTGCTTTTTGTTTTGCGGATGATAAATTGCCCAACGAATTGGCATATCAGGTAAATTACCAGAAATATCAGTCCAAGCTCCTCCTCCATTATATGTTTGCCATACAGATTGAACTCCATAATTTGAAAAAGTTACCAAAATTGTATCGGCATTTGTGCTTGTTTGAATACACGAAACATAAGCATCAGGCAACTGACCATTATCTATTTGAGTTGTACTTGGAGTTGAGTTTATATTATTTATTTTAAATATCTCACCTGTATAATTTCCTACAATTAGAGTATGAATATTTGCGTCAGTTTTTGTAAATCTAACTGCAGAAAATGGTGTTTGTGTTCCAGTATTTACATCAACAAATTCGTCAACATGAGTTGTAGGCAAGCCTGTTACTCTAAATATTTGGTCTGAATAATCGCCTGTAAAGGTAATTGCATTTGCATAAATTACTTTATCATCGCTATCATAATCATAAGGACTAATAAATGTACCACAAGTATAATCATTTATTGACGTACTTCCTCCATTATAAAACATTACCATTGAATTATCATAAGTTGATGTTATAAGGTTATCATCGTTTTTATCCCACATGGTTACTGCACCATCGCCACCCTGTAACATATCGCCCAACTCGTATGGATGTCCACTATAGTAAAAAGTACCATTATCCTGTAAACCACCTGTATATCGTTCGTCGCCTGCTTGATAACTTACACCGCAGCTATAAAATTGAAATGTATTATACTCGTTGTTTCTAGGTACAAAAACAGGAGTTGAATTTGCGTTAGAAGTATAAAAAACACCTCCATCTGTTCCTACAATAAATTCATTACTAGATGCGGGATTATATGTGATTTTATGAATGTCGCCATGAACAAATTCATCGCCACCGCCATAATACATAAGTACCCAGTCAGAAACTTTTGTCCACGAACCACCTCCATTAGTAGTTTTGTGGATATCTAAACCTCCGATATACACAACATTGTCGTCATTTGGCGACACCTGTATGGTAAAAGCATGCCAAGAAAGATAAGCCCAGTTTTTACCATTTTCATCATCGGGCATATTTATTGAGTTCCAAGATGTTCCGGAGTTAGTTGTTTTAACTATATATTTGCCAATTGCAGTTCCAAACCCCTCGATAAGTTCGGTATTTGAACCTCCTCCAATAATTGCATAAACAACTGACGGATTAGATTTTGAAGCAGAAAGTTCAACTCTTCCAGGTATATTATACTCAGTGTCAGCCAAAATAGCATTTCTGTAATCTGTATTAACCGACCAACTGCCTGATAAACCAGTTGTAGATTTTAGTATACAAGCTCCTCCATCACCATTAAGGTTATTAGTTGTACCAATGTATATAGTACCATTATCAGCAATTTCAATATCTGATGGAGCATAAGGAACTGTTTCGCCGTCAATATTTGGCAAAACCTGTGTCCAAGTTGAACCTCCATCAACAGAACGGTAAAGGCCATCAGTAGGTGCTGCTTGAAAAGTAGCTCCTTTATACTCGCCAGACATTACCGCTGCATAAATTACACTAGTTCCATTCTCATCTCTAACTTCAATATCTGAAATATAAGCAAAATCTTCGGTCGATGGCAAAACAGACCAAGTCTGCCCAGCGTTTGTAGTTTTCCAAATACCAAATCCACGTCCCGACGACTCTCTATAAATATGAATAGCTGTTTCAGGCTCTCCTGTTCCTACATAAAATGTTGATGTTGAGTTTGGATCGTAGCAAATATTTGTTGTTGCCAACGAAGTCCAATTATCACTTACCGGTTGCCACTCAGTAGTACTGCTTGTAACATCGGTATTATACCATAAACCACCAGTAACACTACACGCCCATACTTTTTTATGATTCGCATCGGTTGGGTCGTACATCAAGTCACGAGTACGTCCGCCCATAGTTGTTGGAGTTTGCAACCAATTTAACGAGTTAGTGCTTTTTAATTGCGATGACAAACTCTTTGCCTCAAAAGCTCGCGGTAATCGTTCTAAAGGAACACGTTGTAGCTCGGGGTCTTGTGTCATTAAAAAATCTCTAAAACCCGAAAAATCTGGCTTATCGAACGACTTTAATTTATTGTATTCTGTTTTTATAAACTCAGAATAATTAGTGTATTTTCCATTTATCATGAATAAAACTCCTAATAAAATAATAACGGGTATTAGTAAAACCTTTATTTTCATAGTAATATTTTATTTGTACAATAGACTTCGAAATTAGACAAAAAGTTGTAACAATTTATATTTTTTATTTATTAAATGTTAATTGTAGAATAATAAAAAATAGAACTTTAATATTTATTATTATTTAAGCATCTGTTTAGTAGACAATAAACCACAAGCAGCATCAATATCTTGTCCACGTGAGGCACGTATTGTAGTAACAATTCCTTTTGCTTTTAGCTCGTTCTGAAATTGCAATAATACTTTTTCGTCGGTTGTTTCGAGCGGAACACCCGGCACACTATGATAGCGTATAAGGTTAATTCTGCATTTTATTCCTTTTAATATTCTTGCTAATTCTTGTGCGTGTTTTTTAGTGTCGTTTAATCCTTTAAATACAATATACTCGAACGATACTCTACGTTGCCTATTAAACTCAAACGATTTTATTTCAGCAAGTACGTCTTCTAACTTGTATTTCTTTTGCACCGGCATTAGCTCTTGGCGTTCGTCGTCGTAAGGCGAGTGCAGACTTACTGCCAAATGCACTTTCGATTCGTCTAAAAAACGCTTCATTGCAGGTACAATACCAATTGTAGAAACAGTTATACGCTTTGGGCTCATTGCATACCCCCACTCGGCAGTGAGTATTTCAAGACTTTTTAAAACATTATCTAAATTATCGAATGGCTCACCCATTCCCATATACACAATGTTTGTAATTTTATCGAAATCAGGTAAACTCTGTAATTGATTTAATATTTGGTTTGCCGATAAATTTGCTTGAAATCCCTGTTTTCCTGTTGAGCAAAATAAACAATTCATTTTACAACCCACTTGCGACGATACACATACAGTTGCTCGTTCTTTTTCGGGAATATATGCTGTTTCAATAAATTTTAAATCGTCTATTTTAAATAAATACTTTTTTGTTCCATCTGAGGAAACCGATTCGGTAATTGGTTTTTCTAATCCTATTTCATATTCTTTTTCGAATAATGCTCTTACTTTTTTCGATAAATTAGACATATCGCTAATTTTAGTTATATGCTTATTATACAACCAATCAGCTATTTGTTTTGCAGTAAACTTAGGTAAATTAAATTCAGCTACAATTTCTTGTAATTCGCTTAATGTTTTACCGTATAGTTTTGTCATTTGGTATTGTTTATTCGTTTATTTGTTTAACCGTTTAAAATTTAAACAGCTAAACAAATAAACAGTTAAACGTTTTAATGATGCTCGTGTCCCTCTGCGTGAACATGACCGTGCTCTAATTCTAACTCAGTAGCATCTCTAACTTCTGTAATTTCGCCTTCAAAATTTAAGTCAATACCTGCTAATGGGTGATTAAAATCCATTTTAATTGAATCATCGTTAATTTCAACAATTATACCATCAAAACGGTTACCATCTTTATCTTGCATAGGCAAAACTTTACCTAATTGCATAATTTCTTCGTCAATTTTACCATCTTGTGCAAATGCTGTTTTAGGTATCTCAGTTACTGCACTTTCAATAACTTCGCCATAAGCATCGGCAGCTTTTAACTCAAAATTGAATTTATCGCCTTGATTTAACTGTTTTAAATTTTCTTCAAATTTAGGAAGCATACTTCCTGTTTCGAAAATAAACATTAATGGCTGACCTTCATAGGTTGATTCAATAAGCTCCGATTTTCCAGCCTCTGTAAGTTTGTAGTTAAGAGTAACTACTTTATTCTTTTCTATCATTTATTAAATTTTTCGCAAATGTATGAATTATATTTAATGATTCAATGAGTTAACGATGTAATGATATAATAATTTGATTATTTTGAATTATAACATACAAAAATCTGTTTAATTGTTTAATTACTTATTCGTTTATATAATATCCGACACCTACGGAGTCGAGTTATTAATTAAACCTTTTGTTATAAATGTACGAACCCTACGGGTTCAATCTCATTAATTACGCTACATCCTTAAAGAACCCGTAAGGTTCAAATATTTATAGATAAGTATTTACAATAGATTACGACTCCGTAGGTGTCGTACATAAATTAGAATTAATTTAGAAAATATTATATAAAGGCTTCCCTAATCTTTCTTAATGTCTTTAACACTGAGCTGTAGACTTGTTCGTCCCATAAAATTATTTTCATCGATATTAAAACAAATATCGAATGGAGTTTTATCAGCAATTAATTTATATTTATCGGCCATTCCGAAAGCAATTCCATTAAAACTTTTTTTATTTTGCTTAATACTAATTTTCAAATGCGTTTCATCTTTTCCAACTATTTTACTAAACCCAGTATCTTTAACATCTCTACATACAAAAACAGGACGCATATTCTCAGGACCAAAAGGAGCAAATTGATTTAAGATTCGATAAAATTTTTCATCAATTTCATCTAAATCAACAATACTATCAACAATAATTTGAGGTACTAATTGTTCATCAGTAATAGTTTCCGATACATATTTCTCGAAACACTCGGTAAATTTCTCCAAATTTTCTTCTTTAAGAGTTAAACCGGCAGCATACATGTGCCCCCCAAACCCCTCGAGCAAATGGCTACAAGCATCAACCGCTTCGTACAAATTATAGCCCATAACCGAACGTGCTGAGCCAGAAATCATACCTTCATCAGACTTTGTTAAAATTACAGTTGGTCGATAATATGTTTCGGTTAAACGAGATGCAACAATACCAATGACACCCTTACTCCATTCAGGTTTATATAAAACTGTAGTTTTCTTATTTATTAATTCCTCTGATGAAGCAATAGTATTTAATGCTTCTTCGGTAATACTTTGGTCTATTTCCTGACGTTCAGTATTTATTGAATTTATTTTATTTGCTAAAACTTCTGCTTCAGTATAGTTTTTTGTTACAAGTAAATCAACTGCATTTCGTGCAGAATCAATTCTACCTGCAGCATTAATTCTTGGTCCGATTTTAAATACAATATCACTAATTGTAATATCAGTCTTTAAAGAACCTGTAACATCACGTAAAGCACGGATACCATGAGTTGCATTAGTATTAATTTTTTTCAAACCATAATAAGCAAGCACTCTATTTTCACCTGTAAGAGGCACAATATCAGAAGCAATACTTACTGCAACTAAATCTAACAAATCGTATAT
>Ga0256827_10001329_pt1 | contig 15772 bp, 5 predicted proteins | sample CV84metaG_FD_185977 | JGI IMG/M metagenome (GOLD analysis project Ga0256827, IMG submission 185977) | Hydrothermal vent microbial communities from East Pacific Rise, Pacific Ocean - CV84 | ecosystem: Environmental > Aquatic > Marine > Hydrothermal vents | place: Pacific Ocean: East Pacific Rise... | reverse complement strand
TTGAGCATTAATAGTCGCATCAATACCCACTATATCACTGTACTCAAAATCAATTCCTGTAGCTACAATACAGAAATCATAAAGATAGTCTGTTCCATCTTCGGTCGTTACATACTTGGCTTCACTATTAATATTGGTTGCTCTTTTATGAACAACCGTTCCTGCAATATCAGTAGTTAACGCTGTATACTCAACCGTTAAATCAGCAAGTGTTCTGCTGGATGTAATAATTTCATTTGAACCAAAAGGGGTTGTATAAGTGGTTTTTGGCTCAATAATTGTAATCTCTAAAGAGGTGGTTTCAGGTATAAATTTTCGTAAATATCGAGCAATAGTTGAACCTGCTACACCCCCACCAACAATAACTACCTTTTGTGTGGTTGTCTCTGCAAATAACGCATTTGGTACGGTTAAAAGTGCTGTGGCTGTGATAATTGAGCCTTTAATAAAGCTTCGTCGTTGATTGTTCATTTTTCTCTCCCTTATACAAGGTTGGGCAATGCCCCACCTTCTGAATCTGTTGAACCATAACTGGTTAAATCATCTCCCAAGATATTGGCAATAGATACCAAAACTTTATTCCATAAAACGCCATTATAGTTCAAATAACGTCCCCCTTGAAGCCCTGCTCCTGCTAAAATAAAGGGAGCATTTTGATTGGTATGGTTTGCAGCATGACCAATTTCACAAGCATAAACAACCAAGGTACTATCAAGCAGAGGTTGTCCATAAATATCATTGGTATTTTTGAGCGTATTAATTAGATTTGCTACCCGTTTAGAGGTCATTTTTCGTGTCTCAATATGCCCTTGGTCCATACTGTGTCCAGAGTTATGATAGGGGTAACTCCCTCCATCATCACACTTCATATAGAAATCCCAAGTATCACACCCATAACTGTAGTTAATCACACGTGTTCTGTCATATTTCAAAGCAGTAACAATGGCATCTTCATGTAGTTCACTCATTAGATTAAAGGCATCATTACTGGCTAAAATTGGATTATCCCAACGACTCTCACTACGACTGGTCAATCCACCTGCTGTGGCTTTGGCTTCAAAATCGGCTTTCCACTCATCCATATTAACAGGGGTAGTCTCTTCAGATTTACGCTCAAGTGCATCTAAAACATCATTCAGACTCTTCTCATGAGCTTGAAAAAGAATATTATTGCTCATATCTCCCTGTTTTAGGGTTGCTAAATCTTCTGCAATCGCATTCAAACGCCGTTTGGACTCCTCTAATGTATTGAATGTTTTAGCTTCTATATCTGAACTTGTGTAGATTTTATCCAACAGGCTCAAAGGGTTGGTTAATGCAGGAATAGACTTTCCAAAACTATCAAATCCTAAAGAACGAGAACCATTATAGATGTCTGAAGCTTTATGTACCAATGAAGGAATATCAGTTAACCCCCTCCACTTTTCAGAAAAATATTGGTCGATACTTGCTCCAGAAGAGTCGCCTCTCCATAAACCTTGATAGGCACCATGTCCAGCCAATGAACCACCTAAGTTAATCCCCTCTAAAAAGACACAATCCTCTTTTACCAAATTAAATGGCTCAGTCATTGCAGGAAGTGTAAAATCTGTTTCCGTTCCTGTAGGAAACCAGTAGTCAGGATTAATCCCATCAGGATGTTCAATTAAGATAAGCCGTTTAATCGGTTCATCAGTAGTTAGAGCAAAGAGTTCACTACTTAAAAAAGGGAGTGCTACTGTTGACATCCCTATGCCTTTTAAAAATGCTCTACGAGCCAACTTTTTCTCATTCATCTCTAGACTCCTTTTCTTGTAATAAATGCTTTTAATGCCACAATATTGCTAAATAGACTCTCTAGGTCGTATTGCTCCTCTTTGAAGTCAGCCACAATTTTCTTCACAACTAATGAGTTCTCAATCTCAACACCTGTATCTCCTGAGATATATCGGTAGTATTGAAGTGCCATACACTCAGGCCCTCTATCTGATTCCCCAATCAGTTGACTCACATCACGAATACCTTCAGCAGGATAACTTTCTGCTTCATCAAAAGTCAATAAACCTTTAAGGGTTACCGATGCATCAATTGGTTTTGGACCCCCATCCTCTTCACTGTGCCACTCTTCTGTTCGATAACGTCCACTGCCATCATACTTCTCCCAAGTGTACCCGATTGGGTCCATAAGGTTATGACAAGTTGCACACGATGGGTCATTAACATGTTGAGCGTAACGGTCACGTTTGTTCTCTCCTACATGGTCTTGAATAGCTGGAACATCCCCACCATTTCCAGGAAGCCCTAATGGATGACACATTAATCTTGCCAAGACAAACTTTCCACGTTTAAATGGATGAGACTCTTCAGAATTGGCATATTTACTGGCAATTGCACCCAGTGTTAAGATACCGTAACGATTCTCTGTTGCTGGAACTTGTTCAAAAATATCAGAACTTGACATCCCTGCACCATAATAGTCTGAAATGGTTCTATTCGTCATCATGGAATCGTTAATAAAAAGGTCTTTATAGGCAGAGTGTGTCGGACTCTCTAAAACCATTCTAAAGAACTCTAAAATCTGTCGACTCTGTGCTGTTCTAACCTCTGGAGTATAACCCACAAATCTATCAGGGTTTTTATCAAATAGAGAGTAGACATCATCCTCTAATAGCCATCGACCAATAAAGTCATCGAGTTTATCTTTTCCTGTCTGTAACGAGAGCAATCTAACAGCTTGAGTGACACGCGTGTTGGCATCAAGTAGTTTTCCCTCCTCTGCTAAAGCCAAAAGCTCATCATCAGGTGTGGTTCCTGACATACTGTAAGCAATAGCCGTTGCAATCTCATACTCTGTTAAAGTATAGATACCTGAATTGTTTAAATCTTCGCCCCTCTCCGAACGGTATAAAAATTTAGGACTAACCAACATATCACCCACAATCTGTCCCACATTAGATAATGCACTATATTTTGTAATCTCGTCACTGCTTAATGGTCGTCTAAATATCTTGGTTGCAAATGAAGTTAAAAAGGCATTTTTATCTGCCACACAGAAATCATAACCATTAATTAAACAGCTTCCACCTGTCGCCCCTTCAAGCGATTGCAGATAAGCCTCTACACGTTGAGCCATACTGTTTAAAGCGTTCAATTTATCTTCATCGATTCGGTTCATATCTCTATCGGTATTGTAACCCTCAACAATATTATCTTTTGGTAAATCGGTTGAGCGTAGTGCCAACAGTTCGGAACGAACAGCATCCTTATCTATCTCAAAAAGACTATAGAGCGTATTGGTATACTCTACGGTATTTAAGAATCTATAGCCCCGTACAATATCCGACTCCACATCAAGAGCTGTAGTATTGCTATCCTCTTGGCTTCGTGGCTCTAACACATTAGTAACATAGACTCCAATCAAATCTAAACACTCATCATCACAATTTGCATAATAACTGGTTGACATATTGGAGTCGTGTGTAAATTGGGCAAATGTTCCAAGATTTGGATTCCATGCCGTTATGTCTGCTCTGGCTGTTCCATTGACCCCATGACACACTTTACAGTTGGTGTTGTAGTGTAACTCTCCATAAGACTCATCACTCATCACAGCCACCTCTTTTTCAACAGAAAGGGTCTCTGTTGTTACACCAATTGCTTTAATTGCTATTGTATAACTCTCTCCAATAACAAAGCTACTGTTTCCATCGTTTGAAATCGTTACACTATTCATAGCTGTAATATCGGTTAAACTCTGAACCACTTGACCATTAACCATAACATCTATACGAACCGTATCTTCATTAACATAATCCCATGATGCCTCAATTGCATTGGTCGCTGAAACATATTTTGCATCAAAACCTCGAATAGTCTCATTTGTTCCTGTTGGAACTTCTAACCCTACTGCCAAATATTTTGCCAATGCCTCAATCTTAGTTGCATCCTCGCCAATGGTATCTTTAAACATACTCGCCATACCACTATCTGCATCGCCATGAAGCCCTTTTGCATAATTGGTCATACTATCAATAAGATACTGCTCACTCTGCTTAGATAACATAATATCATTTTGCATTCCATCTGTTCCATGACAAGCGATACAGTTTGTTTGATAGAGAGACTCCCCTTCGCTAATCATATCAACATCATAACTCGTAATCTCATTTCCCACCCATAATTGGTTAGAAAAATAGGTACTCATAAGCTCTATCTCATCACTACTATACCCCTCCATTACTCTTGGCATTGCAAAACCAAAGTGATTACTGGTGCTGTACCCTTCAAGTACCTTAGAGAGATAGGCTTTCCCTAACCCGTGAATCACAGGAATTGATGGATTAGAGTTAGTAGCAACATGACAACTCAAACAGTTACTAACCAAAGCAACTGCTCTGTTATCGGTTCCACTCTCTACCGTTATACGCAGTGGTGTTACATCAATCGAATCAGAAGCCACTGCTCCTGCAATATTTTTAGCATCAACTTTAAACGAATAACTCTTATCTGTCTCAACAACAATAGCACTATAGCTTGTTATATCAGCAGGAACAGAGCCTATAAACTCCCAATCTCCACCAATAACTTTTCTGTAAATAATAAAACTATCTTCATTATCGCTCGTATCTTCCCATGTTAAATTAACGGCAACATTATTAACAAGCTCTGCCTCTAAATTAATTGGTTGCTGAGGTTTTTCCACCCCTCCAATCTGACCATCACAAAGATTTCCATTTAAGCGAATATCGGTAGGAGAAGCTGTCTCTCCTGTGTGGTTAATAACAAATCCAAACTCAATATTAGAACCATCATTAATATTTCCGTTATAATCTTGGTTTACAACTTGTACATATCCTTCATTAGCACTTCTATCTCCATTCCACATATCGGTAATGGTCTCTCCTGTTGGAAGCGTAAAGCTTACTTCCCAACTGCTAAGATTTCCCAATTGATTAACAACAGAGACATCAACAACAAATCCTGTCTCCCAATGGTCACGTGGGCTATAGGTTACTTGACAAAAACCTCCAGAGAGTATCTCTTTGATAACCAGAAGTGTAAATGTTTTAGTTTGAGTAACAGCTCCTTTTGTAACTGTGGCTGTTAAAACAACCGTTACATCACTGCTTCCTCGTGCAATAACACCACTACTAGAGATAGAACCACTATTAGAAGAACTCCATGAGATGGTTGTCCCATCACTCCCAATAGAAGGAAGTGTAAGATTACTCTGAATGTTATCCTCTTGAGTATTTTGACTCTTAATAGTGTCAAACGTTAAATTCTCTAAAGCTAAAGCAACACTTTGACTATCATCTTGCTCAGGCAGTACTGTTACATTAAATGTTAAGGTATCACTGCTCTCTCCTTTGGTAATGGTAGCTGTTAATGTCACAACTTGATTACCTTCGGCTTGTGTAGGTTGAATCACCACTCCTTCACTGCTAATAACATCACTGTTACTTGAACTCCATGAGATGGTGCTTCCATAACTTCCTGTAGTTACAAGATTTAAATCGGTTGAGATTTGGCTCTCTGCACTATTTTGATTTTTAATACTATCAAAGGTTAACGCCTCTTTGTCTAGTGCTACAATCTCGCTGTCTGTTTTTGGTGTTACTGGTTCTCCATAAAGTAGTGCAAGTTTCGCTAATGCTCCTGTAAATCCTGCGTTGTAATCAGTAGTAACCTCATTACATTTCCATGCAATCTCTCCATCTCTAATATCTTGATAATTACTATCATCGGCACTCATAGGCCCCCCAACTAATGCCCCCTCAATAACATATTTATTTGGATTAGGGTCATCTTTTGTTGTTCCTGATGCTCCTCTATGGTGGGGATGAGTTGGATAATTTGTTCCATATCCAACCACATAAGAGAAGTTCTGAGGGTTATCCCCTAAAGCGTAATCAATTTGAGATTTGGCAAAACTGATATAGGGTTCTTTCTCTGTCTCGGTAGCAAGTAAATCACTATACATCAATGAGATAAATGAAACAGCCGTAGCATATCGCAAAGAACCCCACTCTAATCTGACACGTAATCCCCCTGGTGTGGTGGGAACCTCTTTATTAATCCACGTATTTAACTCATTTTTTACTCTATCTTTATAACTACTATCATCCGTATCTTCTGCTAAAAGTTCAAATACCCCCAAGAACATATTATCCCAAGATTGAGCCCATGGGTATTTACCCTCTACCAAACTCTTGGCATCATTAAGATACTGAACATCATTAGTAGCTCGATATAACCACATTGCCCCCCATGCAAGTTGGTCTTTATTACTTGTATCATAGAGTTTATAAAAATCTTGTCCAACAGAAGAGTAGTCCAAATCTGTAGGATATTTCATGGCAAACTGATAGAGTCTCTTGGCACTATCAAGCAATCTTTGAGCATAATCAACATCATCTTTAAAGAGAATCGCTCCCGATGCAAATGAGGCAACCATTGTTCCTGAAACAGCAGCACACCCTCCATTACTGTCACAAGTAAAGGTTGGTCTTGCCATATTTATCTCTTCAGGTGGTCCCCAAAAATCATGGTCAGTATAACCATCAGCTACTTGGAAATAGACCTTGTCATCATCAGGAGACTCAAGGTCTGCTCCTGCTTGATAGGCATTAAGCAGATAATCAAGAGCATATTTAACTTGCTCTTTTCCATAATCCAGTTTTCCAACTTGAGTATAGGCTTCTGGTGTTGAAATCATACTCCAATTGAGCAGACTAACACTGTAACTCATTGGTAAATTAAACTTAACATGGTCTCCTGCATCAAACCATCCACCATTTAAATCAACCCCCACATCACTTCCATCATTAATAGAGGCAGGTTTTCTCCAATCAACAGTTGGAAATGGTCCTTTATCTCTTTGAGCTTCATAAAACTTTAGTGACATTCCTAAAACATCATGATATTTTGATTCTGCTGTTACAGGTGGTTGAACCACAGGCTCTTCTGCTAGAACAGTTAAATTAAATAGTACGGTCGCCTCTTCTGCACCTTTTGTAATAGTTGCAGTTAACACCACACTCTCATTACTCTCTGTTTGTATTACCGTACCACTACTGCTAATAATTAAAGGTTTATCTGAGTTCCAAGAGATAACTGTATCATCACTTCCTGTTGTTACTAAATTTAAACTGCTTTTTATCTCACTTGCTAAACTGTTTAAATTTTTAATCACATCAAAGGTAAGTGCATTTTTAGCTGAGAGTACCGATTCACTGTCACTCTTTTGCGAAAGAACGGTAACGGTAAATATTTGGGTATCTAGCTCACTACCTTTAATTATTGTTGCTGTTAAGGTAACGACTTGGTCTCCTTGCGTTGAAGTAGGTGCTGTTACTACACCTTCACTGCTAATAATATCACTATTACTTGAACTCCATGAGATGGTACTTCCATAACTTCCTGTAGTTACAAGATTTAAATCGGTTGAGATTTGGCTCTCTGCACTATTTTGATTTTTAATACTATCAAAGGTTAATGCCTCTTTGTCTAGTGCTACAATCTCGCTGTCTGTTTTTGGTGTGGTAGCTGTTCCATAGATAATTGCTAGTTTCGCTAAAGCTCCTGTAAATCCTGCGTTGTAATCTACAGCCACTTCATTATCTATAAAGCTGTCTCTTTGGTCACTATAATCAGTATCACTGGCACTCTTTGGTCCACCAACCAATGCACCCTCTATAATATATCTGTTTGGATTGGGGTCAGTTACAGTGGTTGTTCCAGATGCTCCACGATGATGAGGAAACTTAGGATAGTTCTCTCCGTAACCCACAACATAAGAGAAATTCTGAGGGTTATCTCCTAACATATAATCTATTTGAGACTTTCCAAAGTCAATAAACTTCTGTTTTTTAGTAGGGTCAGTAACCATATCACTATAAAGCAGAGAGATAAATGACATTCCTGCTGAGTGACGCATTGAACCCCACTGAAGTAGTACTTTAAAACCAGCAGGGGTTGTTGGAACATCATTGAGCCATCTGTCCACTTCATTCTCTATTCTTGTTTTATAATCTGCGTCATTGGTAACCTCTGCTAAAAGAAGCAGTACACCCGAGTTCATATTGTCCCAAGACATACCCCATGGATATTCACTCTGCATCAGCTCTTTGGCTTTATCAAGGTAACTGCTCTCATTAGTTAACTTATATAACCAAATAGCACCCCATGCCAACTGGTCTTTATTGGTACTATAGAGCTTATAGAACCCCTCTTGTCCTGCACCAGGGTAATCGTTGTCAGTTGGATACTTCATCGCAAAGTCATAGAGTCGCTTTGCATTATCTTCAAGCTCTTGAGCATAAGTTGGGTCACTCTCTTTAAATAGAATCGCTCCTGAAGCAAATGCTCCAACCATCGCTCCACTAACAGCAGCACAGCCACCATTGGCATCACAAGTAAAGGTCTTTCTCTCATAATTTATATCTTCAGGTGCAACCCAATAACTGTGGTCAACATTTCCATCCGATACTTGAAAATAGACCTTATCATCATCAGGAGAGTTAACATCTCCTGCTTGATAGCTATTTAATAGATAATCCAGTGCATACTTAACCTGCTCTTTTCCATACTCTACTTTTCCTGACTGTTGATACGCTTCAGCAGAGGCTATCATACTCCAGTTTAACATCCCCACACTATAAGCCATTGGTAGACTAAACTTCACATGGTCTCCTGCATCAAACCATCCACCATTTAAATCGACACCAACATCACTTCCATCATTTGTTGATGCTGGTTTTCTCCAAGTAACAGTTGGAAATGGTCCAATAGCTCTCTGTGCCTCATAGAACTTCAAAGAGAGTCCCAAGACATCATGATATTTTGATTCTGCTGTTACAGGTGGTTCAACCACAGGCTCTTCTGCTAGAACCGTTAATGCAAAAGTTACGGTCGCCTCTTCAACTCCTTTGGTAATCGTTGCTGTCAAGACTACACTCTCATTACTCTCGGTTCGTACTACAATCCCACTGTTATTAATCACTGCACTCTTATCTGAACTCCAAGCGATAGATGTACCATCACTTCCTGTTGTTACTAAATTTAAACTGCTTTTTATCTCACTTGCTAAACTGTTTAAATTTTTAATTACATCAAAAGTAAGTGCATTTTTAGCTGAAAGTACCGATTCACTGTCACTCTTTCCTTCATCTATTTGTGCTAAAACAGTTAACGTAAAGCTTTTACTATCGCTAGCATCTCCTTTGCTAATAATTGCTTTTAAAGTTACAATTTTATTACCCTCTGTGGTAGTGGGTTGAGTAATATTACCATTACTGTTGATAACAGCCGTGTTACTTGAAATCCAAAGAATAGAACTATCAGAGACACCTTTTGTGATAAGGTTTAAATTCGATGTTATCCTATTTTCTTGAAGGTTTTCTAATCTTATCATCTCAAAAGTAAGTGCATTTTTAGCTTCTTTAACACTATCTGCATCATTTTTTTCTAGGGATAATACGGTTAAATTAAAAGTTTTATGAAGCTCTGCATCCCCCTTTTGTAAAGTAGCTGTCAGTGTGACCGAGATGTTTGATCCTCCATAAGCAGGTCTTGTTACACTACCATCAATAGCAATAGCACTATTGTTTGATACCCATTTTATAGAGCTATTCTCTTTTCCTTCTGTTATAAGATTCAAGTTTGAGTATATTTTATCTTCGCTAAGATTTAAGAGTCGTATAGTGTTAAAAGTCAAAGCATCTTTTGCTTCATTAACACTATCCTCATCACTCTTTTCTAGTGCTAAAACAGTAAGATTAAATCGTTTGGTTTTTCGATATTGACCTTTTTCAATAACAGCTAAAAGTTCAACATTAACATCATTTTCCCCAATGGCAGGACGTATAACTATACCCGAAGAGTTAATGGCACTATTATCTGATTCCCATGTAATTGTAGAGCCATTCTCTCCTTCTTTAATGAGTGTTAATCTCCCTATTATTTTATCTTCAATGGTGTTATTAAGTTTAATGGTCTCAAATGTTAAAGCTTTAACATCCTCTGTTACTGCAATCTCATCTGGATTGGTAGCTTCCGTAACTTTAGTGGCACAATATCCAAACTCTATAGAGCCATTGGCAGGAATATCGCTATTCCAACTTAAGCCACTTGCGATAACTCTTAAATTTGTATCTTGAGTATAGTTTGCACTCCATAAATTATTAATTTTTCCCTCTACATCAAAAGAAATTTCCCATTGAATAATTTTTTTATCTTCATTGTTTTTAACCTTGATTTTTTCACAGAAACCACTGTTCCAGTCACTATCTCTACTTTGAGTAATTACCAATTTACTACTATCTGTAGAGCTGTCTTTATCTATAGTGCCTGCTATTTTTGTTGCACAATATCCAAATGATGTTGTCTGATTTGGAGTTAATAGACTGTTCCATGAGACACCACTTGCTGTTAGTTTATGAGTGCTACTGTCTTGAGTATAGTTTGCACTCCAAAGATTATTGATTACTCCAGCCACATCAACGCTTACTTGCCATTTTAAAGTACTATTACTAATATTTTTAATCTCTACATCTTCACAAAAACCGTCATTCCAATCAGACTTTCGAACCTGTTTAATAGTAAAATTACTTACAACGTCACTTACTTCAATGGCTTCACTATTTGTTCCTTTTTCCTCTTTTAAATCCTTTAACTTCTCATCAATTATATCTATAATATGAGCATAATTTCCATCAGCTTCAAGGAGAATTTTAAGGGTCTCTAAGGTTAAATCATCATCAATATTATTAAATTTTGCAATATCTGTAATGTCCTCTTCATTGGTATATCCAACAATGAGAAGAAGTTGTCGAACAATCTCTTTTGAGACATCATCTACTACGTTATCTTCCCAATTAACTTCTTCTATTGAGCTAACTTCATTTCTATTCACTGCATCTATAATTTGATTTTGGGTTTTATCTAAAGTAAGTGCAATTTCAGTAATAACAGTTGTATCTGTACCAAAATCATCTTTATGGTTCTCAAAAATCCCTCGGATATTTTTGTTGAGTTCTTTTACCGCTACTTTTGATGTTGCAACTAAATTCGTATCAAAGCTAGCACTATTTTTGTCTACGGTGTTTTCTAAAGCGACATCAAGTGAGACTTCCTCTCCGTTTAACTCTTTTGCCATTAGAGCATAGACTTCTATCGACTCTTTATCTTCCACTAAACATTTAGAGAGAACTTCCGAAGATTGATGAATTTGCAATGAAAGTTCCAATAGTGTTGCATCTCCTGATTTTGCTAACTCTACAGGGTCTTTCATTAAATCTTCAGCACCAATATTAAGACTCTTTGCCAATTTAGATTTTACTCCATCAAGTGTTTGTGTTCTATCTGCTTCTAACATGGAATTTATCAACGTTGTTATAGGCGTAATATTAGGATTATTCTCACTAAATGGAGCAGTAAATGTCCCAATAAATTCTTTTTTTGACTTTTTATCAAAACCACCAATACTAACTAATGGGGCTGTTTTATTCAGATAGTTAGCATGGTTCTTTGCTTCACTACTAATGAGTAAACTGTAGTCCCCATTCTCATCTGTTTTAGCTTTTGGTTCGTTCGTATCTAACAGTTGGTTTAGGTTTAAATCTAAAAAAACGGTAGCATAAATTAGCTCTCCATCAATTACCCGTCCTGAGATTTCAGAGGTGGTTATTATGGTACTATTGGTATCTGTATCTATTGGGGTAGTATTATTCTGATGCTCATCTTGAGAGTTATTACTCTCAGAGGGAGGAGTTGAATTATTGTTAGAGGTTATATTGTTCTCAATGTTATTATCAGTAATATTATTATCTCTATCAATAGTAGTGGTTACTGTTCTATTATGCTCTGTGATTGATGTAACATTTCTATCTTCTGTCACAGTGATATTGTTCTCTTGTGAGCTATTACTCTCTAATGGAGGAGATATCGTTATATTTCTATCAGGAGCAGGGGAGTTAGGGGTATTTGTAGTATCACTACCACATCCTGTAAAAATTAGTATAATGGTCAAGAGAGAAGAGAAGAGGAGCCTTGTATACATTTGGAATTCCTTTTGAAGTGTTTGTTTTGAAGCCAGAGAGTAGCCAAGAAGTTTACTTTAAATATATCAATTCTTAAATTATAATAATATTAAAAACTTTAAAAAATATTTAAAAATATTTTGTGGATGTAGAGAATACACAATATGAGAATATAAAAGAGTTGATAAGTATCAAAGTAATTTATCTCAAATAATAATAGTATTAACTTGAGGTAATTAAAGTGACGATTAAAACGGCTATTGAAGGTTTAACATTTTTCTCTAATTTTGATGAAATTGAGGAGTTGGTCTCTATCTCTTCTATCCATAGTTATTCTGCTAATATGTTATTACATTATGAAAATAGTAAAAATAGTAGATTATTATTTTTAGTAGAGGGGTTAGCCAAAGCTTATAAATTAGATAAGCATGATAATGAGATTTTTCTTTACCATATTCATGCTCATCATCTTCTTTCTGAAATTTCTACTACTAAAGAGGATTACCTTGTTTCATATTCCAATATTCTCTTTCTTGAAGATTCCCAAGTTTTATCCATAGATTATGCTCAGTTCAAAGAAAAATTTCTCGCAAAAGGTTTACTTTGTTTAGAGTTGGCTTCAGAGATTATTCGACAATCTAAGCTTTTACAAGATTTGGTCAATCGAGAGTTCATCTTTGATTCGGTAGCAAAAGTGGCAATGATGATAGATTCTGATTTAAAGATTTTTAACAGATTAAAGCGTTATGATGTCTCTTTGATGTTGCATATTCAACCTTCAACTCTCTCTAGGGTTTTAAGTCGTTTAAAACATAAAGGGATTATTGATATTAACCATGGAGAGATTACTCTACTCAACAGAGAAGAGTTGCAAAAAATTTATAAAGGTTTAGTTTATGAATAAGATAAAAATCATAGGTGTAGTGGTTTTTATGCTCTCTTTATCTTTGGCTTTTATCTCTGTTGATATTGCCAATAAAAACAGAACATATCTTGCCACATTAAACTCTTTTACAGAACAAAAAGCTTTGGTTCAAGAGATTTCAAAATCTATATTTTATAGTTATCGAAATGGGATTATTCATCCTAAGATTTTAGATAATACTATTATGAAGTATCAAGAGTATATCCCCTTCAATAAAAGTGCAAAGATTAAAACCTTATGGAGTTATTTCTATGCTGATGTTAAAAGGTTTAGAAAACAACAACAAATAGAGACAGGTTATAATCCAATTATTACAGCTAAGCTTGTCAATAGAATTTATGATAAAAATATGAAATTAATGCGTGCATTTGATCTACTTATTGAGTTGAAAAAATCTGAACTACAGAGCAAATTAGAGGTTTCTAAAGAGATACAAAAGATACTTTTTTTACTCTTGATTGTGTCACTTTTTTATCTCTTCACTCAGCTACATTGGGTTTTGGAGTTTGTACATAAATTTTCTAAGGCTTCAAAAAAAATTATTAAAAATACAACCATTCAAGGGGTTGAACCAATTCATATTGGGGCAAGTAGTCATGAACTCAAAGAGGCTACAGAGAACTATAACTATATGGTACAAAAAATGAATCTTTCACTTAAAAACTCTACTACTTCTATGAATCAAAGTATAAAATCATTAGAAGATGTAGCCCAAAATATAGAAAATTTTATGGAGCTTTTATCAACCATGAACCCAAAAGAGTCTGATGAGTTTTTTAAAAAAGAAGATGCCGTAATTGACTCATTAGATACATTGATGCATCTAAGAAAAAGGCTTAAAGATTTAAAAATAGAGTTGGATAAACTTCTATAGTAACTCTATGAGCTTAAAATCTCCAAAATAACCTTTTGACAATTTTCTAGCTCAAAAATCATATCGGTTTGAGTCTCTGAACTTATAATAAATTTCTCTTCTCCATTATCTTCTTTTACTTTTACCTTTACACCACTCTCTACGGCAACAAGATCAACAATGATTCTCTCTTGTCCACCTATTTTGATAGTTCTGTTCACGAATCTTCTCTTTAATGCTGTGACTGTTGGTTTTTTAGAAAAATCTATCTTGTCGCCTATTCTTTGAGGGTTTAAATAGAGCCATTCCCAAAAGGCATAGATGCTTTGAGGATTTTTTACCTGTTTATTTTCCTTGTTTGGCATAACAATCGAGAGTTTATTGTAGCTGTTGATGAAAAAAATGGTCTCTTTGTTAAAAGTTGGAACAAAATTACAAATAGGTTTGCTTGTCATTCCAAAATATTTTATATTCTCTTCAATAAATTTGTCAATTTTCTCTTTTTTGGGTGCATAAGGAGTCTCTTTATGCTCTACTATTTTGATATTTATACTCTTTTTTTCTTCTTTAGCTTCTTCTTGATTTTCAAGGATAGTAATTTTTTCAAGAGCCTCTTTTAATGCTTTTTCTACGCTTCTAAGCTTTTCATCCTGAGTAGGAAGAACAAGTTTATTGTTGTACTCTTTTCCTTTTTCAGTTAGTCTTATCCCTCTAAGATAGGGCTTTCCTTTCCACTTAATTACCTTAACAACTTTACACTGAATAAGTCCAAGCTCTTTTAAAACTTTGAGTGAAGCTTCTAAAGTTTTCTCTCCTAAACAGGGTAAATCAGACATAATTTTGCTTGTCGAAATCACATGATAACCTTCTACACTAGTAGCCCAATAGGAGACATTGACCAAATATGCCATTAAATCGGTTTGAGTGTGAGTGAGTGCATGTTTTTCTTGAAAAAGAAGGTCTTTTATGAGAATTGTGGTTCGTTTTGCTATGGCTGACATAGAATTATCCTTGAAAATATAAATTTTCAAGAGTCCAGTTACCAACATCTCTTGAGAAGAGAGAAAAAGCCACTGCGTTTAAAGGCAATCTTAACCAATAGGCTGATAAAATTCTATCACCCTAGGTTAGAAACAGAGTCGTTGGTTTTGAACGACGTGGTGACTCTGTTTTGCTTATTCTCTCTTTTAATTCCACCATTCTATACCAAACTTTCTTAGAAAACAATTAATATTTTTAAATTTTTTATGTTTGATTCTGTGTATCATACCCTAAAAAATTAGGAGCAATAATACATTATTTTAAAACCGATTTCTTAAATCTTTTTTTTGGAATAATTAGTTATTGGGTCTATATTTTTAGGGTCTGCTTGAGATGTGGTATAATCTATTATCCAAACTTAAAGAGTAGTTATGACCATCACTCAGATAGAACAAAATATAAAAGAAGTCATCTCCAATTTTAACCAAGAGCAGTTTATTTTTGATTTTCTTTTGGCGTATGGAGAACCAAAAGCCACCATCGCCAGACTTAAAAAAGGTAATCTTAATCAATTAAAAGCAAAACAAGAGCTAACCCACAGAAAAAAACTCTTTTTTAAAATAGTCCAAAAGCATCTACACTCAACCATAGATGATTTAAAAGAGGAGTTTAATCCTCAAAAAAACAAACCTCGTTTTATTATGGTAACCGATTTTAAAACACTTTTAGCGTATGATACAAAAACAGCCGATAGCCTTGATATACCCTTTGAGGATTTGGCAAAATATTACGATTTCTTTTTGCCTTTAGCAGGTATGGAAAAGGCTCAATACCAAAGCGAAAACATAGCCGATGTTAAAGCTTCACAACAGTTAGCCAAGCTCTATGATGAGATTTGCAAAAACAACACCCCCACCAATAAAGAGGAGGTTCACGCTCTTAATATCTTTTTAACCCGTCTGCTCTTTTGTTACTTTGCCGAAGATACCAATA
>Ga0256827_10001328_pt1 | contig 15774 bp, 18 predicted proteins | sample CV84metaG_FD_185977 | JGI IMG/M metagenome (GOLD analysis project Ga0256827, IMG submission 185977) | Hydrothermal vent microbial communities from East Pacific Rise, Pacific Ocean - CV84 | ecosystem: Environmental > Aquatic > Marine > Hydrothermal vents | place: Pacific Ocean: East Pacific Rise... | reverse complement strand
GCAAGTAACTTTAATCTCTTCCATATAGTTACACTAACTTTTAACGTTTTCATTTTCAATCCTTGTTGTTTTGTTAGTGTAATTATACACTTATCTACCTTAACTTACTCTTAGTCTTTCAGACAGTCGTATGTACTATTTACCACATCAGCAGTTTCGTACCATATCTTATCATCGCTGAACTTTCTACTTCCTACCGTATTGAATACCGGATGGTATGCGCCACAGTTTAATGACGGTACTAGCCCAGCTATCACTGCTTCTCCTGTATACACAATAGTCGCTCCTGTAGCATCTGTTGCTGTCAGATTAGCTACTTGCACTAATCCTTTATCGAATGACCATCCGTATGTCTCTGCAATCTCTCTATTACTTGCTTGAGGTCCAAATGAATGTATACCTCTGATTGTAATATACCCTGTTTTAGTAAGTAGTAGCACATTTGAGTTTGTAACATAATCTATTTGTTTGAACTTTACTGTATCTGTAACTAACTCACCTGCTGCTGAGTCTGCTATATTTACGTAACTTTGTTCTATTGGCGTTACTGAGATGTTTGAAAATGTAGCGGTATCATCGTCTCCCGTACTTCTACAGTATAACCCACAGACAAAATTACCTGAATAATCAGCATTTAATATTAGTTTTACATTACCAACCTCACTGCCACTATAAAAGTATGTAGACCTGTTGTCAATACGAACATCAGGGGATACACCTGAAGTATGTATATTTATTTCATATGATACACCTTTGATAATTTGCACTTCAGGAAAATTAGCATTTACATATGCGGTATCTGTAGTATTAGTGTTTACCGCTAATACACCATCGGATATAGTACAAGTAGCATCATTTTGGTTACTCCAGTCTAGTATAGTACCATCCCCATTATCATCGGATGCCTCGAATCCACCATTCTCAACCAACTCAACACCATTACCCATATGAACTATGTCTCCACTCTTGTGAGCGTGTACAGTAGTTACTCCTCTGTTAGTATTGTCTGTGTCCCCTTGTGGATCTGAACCATCACCGTAGCTTAGTAACTCATCTGCTGTACCTGCGAATGGAGCAGCAGGCAATACTATTTTACATCCTCTCATTTATATCTCCTTCCCATGATTTTCATGGAACCCATACAGAACTTCTGCATTTTTTCTTGCGTTAACCGCATCGCTGAACTCAGTGAACATCCCAAGGAATATTCTTTTACCGTCCACATTTATCCTTGCTTGCCATCTACTAGCTCGTTTATCCCATACTACACCCATACAACCTGAAGTATTTCTACCAGAGGTACCTCTGTTGTGTGTATTAGTTTTTGCTGATACTTCCCGTAAGTTTTCTAACCTATTGTCATCCCTTACTTGATTTATGTGATCTATTTGTTGATTAGGGTATGTCCCATAAGTATACAACCACGCTAACCTATGTGCACCGTACTGTTTTTTGTTAAGTGCTATCATAATGTATCCGTCATGGTGCAAGGTACCTGCTATGCTTCCTATTTTAACTCTGCTTTTACTTGATGTTTTATTTACCCATGTAAACACACCGCTATCAGGGTTATAGTGTAAATACTTCTTTAACTTTTCTTGAGTAATCATTAAGCAATCTCCTCTGCTAACTCATCCAGGTTTACCAACCCATCACTGAATCTTACGTACCCTAGTCCCACATCGTACAATGTATTTGGTACATCTGTGCTTAACCATCTATCTTTCTTAGGTACTCTTTTAGTATAACCATACCCACTGAACTTGATGTCATTAGCCATCAACTCAACTTTAGCTGCCTCATCTCTTACTGCTAGTATCTCAGTGTCTAACGACTCTTTACTAGCTATTACTATCTTATCACCTATCATGCTATCTCCTCTATTACTAAGTTTCCATCACTAATGTACATCTTGTAGTTAATACCATCATTCTCATCTGTGTACTTAGTCTCTGTATCTACTGTCTGAGCTAACTTAGCTAGTGTAGCTGCTGTATCCTTGACTTTACTCTCTGTCTGAGCTCTACTCATCACTTCGAACTTACCTATCTGTCTCATTGTTACTACGTCACCATCACTCAGTGCTGCATCCATCGTAACCCATTTACCGTTAGTCGCTACTGCTTTAGCTGCTACGCCATTGACTGCTATCTCTACTGAACCGACTTCGTACTTCACTGAACCTGTGTAGTTAGCTATTGTTGTACTACTAGTCACTTCTGTTTGATCAGCTATTGTGAATCCTGTCCCAGCTGCATCTGCTGTAACCTTGATGTTATCACCATCTGCTACTGCACTTACTCCAGCGTAGTCATCTATTGCTGTTACCAAGTTATCTCTGATGTCTGCTAGTGTAGCATCTGTTCCACTTGTGTAACTTAACGCATCACTTCCATCTATTGTTATTGAGTATGTAGTATCATCTGCTACTGTTCCAACTACTACTGTATCTACTTGAGCTACTCTGTCATCGAACACTGTTGTCTGATCAGCTACTGCTACCTCTGTTCCTGCTTCGTTGTACACGCCTTCTAGTGCTGATTCATTAACCGCACTACCTAGTAATGCTGTAGCTATTGTATCATCTACTACTAGTACTCCATCTGTATCATTCTTAGTGAACTGTTTCATCACCCCATCGTAGTCTTTAACTACTACCATCGATCCATTCGGAATCTTATCTATCCCTACCGAATCTTTATTATCGAATTGGTATATCGGCTTACGTCTGTATGCCATCTGCTACTCCTTGTCAGGTCTATCACCTAGTTTTATTTCCCAAGTACGTACTTAGTTAGCTGTATTGTATCTAATTGTGTATTGTATTCAGCTGAGCCTGAATGGCTCAACTACCAGCTAGTATGCTGTTATGTGTATTTGTTCACCGGCGTCTGCACCCGTGTTTAGTGTTATTTTGTCAGCTGCTCTGACGTACTCTTCTTCAGCGTCACCCTCAACTAGGGGGAATCCTTCTAGCTCTACTACTAGTGGTCTAGTTGTATCATTATCTATCAGGAATTCAGTCTGAGCGTCTTCAGCTATTGCAGTAACTATTGTTGGTCCTGTGTCTCCACCATTAGCTATTCTATCTATTACTGAACCAGTAACTGTAACTGTACCGTAGCTAGTTATCCCATCTGCGTCAGTAACTACCTTCAGTAGTCTCATTGAGTGGTCAGTAACTGCTGGCTCATCTGCATCGTTGTCTACTGCAACTAGTGTTAGCGTACCATCTGTATCTACGTCCAGGTACGTGTCTTTACTAGCTTCGAATTCTAGCTCTGTATCAGCTTGTGTGTAACTAGCTCTGATCCCTTCATAGTATAGTAGCCCGCTCTCTAGCACACCTTTCAGGTCTCCTGCATCAGCTCCTTCGTTGAACCCGAACCCACTGTACACGAAGTCACCTAGTTGGTCAGTTAGCACATCAGCTATTGATGTCTTCTCACCTGTACCTTCTGTATTGATCCATTTAGCCGACTCTGCATTCCACACTAGTATCTGACCTTCTGCTACGTTATTGATGTCTGTATCAACTAGCTTAATCATTGTGTGATCTTCTTGCGAGTGATCGTAGGCAACTTTACCGTAGTCACCTCTGTACGCAGTTGACTCAGTCTCACCTAGTGCTAGGCTTGAACTAATCTCTGTGTAGTCATCATCACCATTCCATCTGTATGTAATGTTAGTATCTTTAGCTATGTATATCTTCGAGCTCTCCCCTGTATCTGGGAAGTCAGTTGTAGTATCGAAGCTAAGTACGTCATCAACGTAGCTTGGCAGCTGTGATGTAGGAACTAACCCTTCTGCGTTCAGTGATGCTACTCCATCAGGAGCACCTACTGACACTAGGTCTACTTTACTGTTAACGTCCAAGTTAACGTAGTCTACTGGGAAGTTGTACACCGATGTAACTTCAATGTCATCTGTGTTAACTCTAGCTAATCTAGTACTACCATCAGCCAAGTCTGGCGCAGCTGCATCATTATCTACCTCAGTGTATGTAACCTCACCTAGTGCAGTGATGTCTACGTATGTATCCTTCTCTGCTGTGTAGTCTCTAACTACCTCACCATCTCTTCTCAACTTACCTTCGTTGTAGTACATCGACCCACCTGCTAGTGTAGCAGTGAAGTCATCTCCTTCTGTTACTGTGTAACCTCTAACTATTCCGTCTATCCCAATTGTAGCCATGTACAAGTGACGTAAGTCCATGTCTCTAGCTGCTTCAACTTCTCCAGCGTATGTACCATCTGTACCAATTGTAACCTTACCGTGCTCTTGACCACCTATGTTTACCATCATCGAACCTAACGGAAGTTCGACACTTCTGTCTACTCCGTCGGTATGTTTATATACTTTCATTACGCCTCCTCAACTTCATTTATCTTATCTACTACGTATTGTGTAGTAGCTATCTTTGTGCTCTCATCATCTACTGGTTGTGTAGTAGTAGTTGGATTCCCACCTAGCTCCACATCATCGATTATTGTCAACTCAGCTTTACCTGTCACATCACCTGTATGCTCGAACTCATCTACGTATGTCTTAGCTGCTAACTGACTAGCTATCTTCTCGTCGCTAGCATCATCTCCACCTAGCAGCACATCTGTATCTAGTTGTGTATCATCTAGTTTAGCGTCTAGTGAATCCTTAGCTAACTTCTCAGTTATCACGTGTGTATCATCTGGAGTCTCTTGGAACTCAGCTAATCTAGTATCCAGTACTTGAGTCTTGATCTTCTCATCTACTGACCCCTCTACTGTATCATCTGAGTTTAGCACTCCGATTGCATCAGTGTTAGTTGCAACTGCTCCATCAGCTAATGCTTTAACTGCGTATGCAACTGACCCTTCTACGTCATCAGCATCATTCAGTAACGCTACCGCAGTCTCATTTCTTCCAATCTGAGCTCTCTCTTCACCTTTAACTAACCCTGCTAAGTTATTAGCTGCATCATCTGCATCCTCTACCCCTAGCCCAATCTCAGTGTTAGCTCCATCTGAACTCTCTACTACTATCTTCTCTGCTTCAGCTACTACTGACAAGTCAGTTACTGTGTTAGTCTCTTTAGCTGTATTTAGTTTAACTGCGGCATCTAGTGACTCTATCGCACTTTGTACTTCTGTATCATCTACTGTAGCTTCCAAGTCAGTATTAGTATCACTATCGTAACTAATCTCACTAGCTCCATCTGCCGTAGCTACACTATCTAGTACGAATTTCTTTGTCGCTATAGCTTCATCGGCTGCATCATCTGCCGGTGTAACTGCTACTGAATCTGCACTCAATGTAACCACTAGTCCGTCTTTACCTTCTACTGCAGCTATTGCATCTTCATCAGTGTACACGTTACCATTCTGTACGTCCCACTTCAGTACTTGACCATCATCTACTATTATCTTGTACGAGTCTGTCTCACCTAGTTGACCGTACTCACCGTCAGCATCTGTAGTACCATCTGCTACAACACTAGTTATACTAACCCCTTTTGGACCTCTTTCACCAACTCCGAATGGTGCACCTTCTGACCAGTAATCACCATCATCAGCACTCATCTTGAAGAACATACACGATGTCTGTGGCAAGTCTCTCTTGATCATTATTGTCAAGTCACCATCCCAATCTGCATCAGTAGTTAATTTCAGTAAGTTATTAACTGTTTCGAATCTAACTGTGTATGTACCGTCATCAGTGAATGTACCTAGTGATATCTCATCGTCTAGTAGCTCAACCGACCCACCTACTACGTCACTTAGTGTGATAGTGTATATGTAACCGTCTAGTACTAAGTCATCTCCGTCCCAGTCACTAGTTGTACTAGCATCTAGTTCTATTAGTCCATCCCAGTTAGTTCCATTAACTTCATCAGCTTGCGGTCCATACCCATCTAATGATAGGAACGAGAAACCTAATGGTTGTCCATTATAGTTAATCTTCTCACTGAACACATCAATTGCGTTAACTGTGAATGGCTCACCTTTATCACCTTTGTACCCTTGTGGAATCACAAATGTTAGTTCATTCTCAGTAGTTAGTGCAACTGATGCACTCTCACCAGCAACCCCAGTACTAACTGTACCAATCGACAACCCTTCGATTGTATCTACTGCTTCTACTGCTTCGTCTCTAGCTGTTTGTGAATCTAGTGCCCATTTCTTTGCACTGTATTTATCAACTCCATCTACTGTCTCAACTACTTCATCACTAGCATTATCAGCCCAAGCTTCTGCCTTATCTAACTTGATGTTCAAGTCATCCATCAGCCCTTTATTATCTTCAGTACCATCACCATCAATGTATGTGTGTAAGTCTGTAGCAGTAGTTTCTGCCTTACCTGCCTCAGTAGCAGCTCTGTCAGCATTATCCTCAGCAGCCAGTATTGCAGTAATCACTTCATCCTCAGCTACCTTAACTATGTTACCTAATTCAGCGCTCACTGCCAGTATCTCACTAGTGTCATTTTTTAGTATGTTCTCACCTAACGCAAGTAACGCACTGTTACTACCTTTAGCTAATTCCGTACCTACCATGTCTACTCTTGAGCCACCTATCCCACCTTCCTCTTCCGAGTATGGGTTACCTGCTGCATTTAGTTCGTACAAGTCATTACTAACTCGTTTGATTTCTGTGTAGTGAGGATTCAATCTACTCTCTATCGTAGCTATGTTATTCTCTCTGTCTAGTATGTCGTAGTACATACCTGATCCAGCATCCTCTACCCTTCTAACCTCATTACCATCTGCATCGTAGTATATGTATGGGTTATCTCTGTCATCACCTAGCAACGCTAAGTTACTATCTACTAGCGAAGTATTAATCTCTTCTACTGTAGCTCTATCCTCTTTGATTGCAGCGTACAGTGAACCTTCTACTGGATTCTCTATCGAACCACCTTCACCAACCGCACTAGTCATTACTCCATCAGCAGTTGCTAGTGCAACGTTTATCTTCTCACTCTTGTGTATGATACTAGTTATTATCCCAGTCTCAAGCGTGATATCCAAGTCCGCCTTACTAGCATCCGGTGTAACCGAGTTAATGCTCTCTAGTGTCTGAGTCCCTGCTACTAACCTAACTCTATCTATAAAATCTGCAGCCATCTGCTATTCTCCTCTTAGTTCAACCATGTGTGTGTTGGTGCATCGTAGCACACATTCACTTGCGGTTGCTCTTCCATGTCTAGTGCTCTAATTAACCACGCATCTAACGCTTCCATTACTTCACTAACCTCCAGAGTAATGTCCCTGTAGCTTGCCCCACTTTGGTATTTGACAAACTGTTGGAACACTATCTCTTCTTCTGTATCCATCTTAGCCATACACCCTGTACTCAGAGCTTCCCTCAAGCAAGTGATGAAGTGAGTATTGAATATAACCACCTTACCATCCGCCTTCAGCTCTGTAGTGTACGGAGCATTCTCCCCAAATATTTCCTTAGCATCGTACACAGCTACTGTCATTCTCTCAGCATCATTGTACAGTATCAAGTCGTTAAGCATCGTCGTAACCCTCCTCAACATTCTTTCTTCTGTCCATCTCTTCCATGTACGCAAGTACTTTATTCTCGTAATCTCTCATAATCTCTTGTGCCATAGCTATGTGGATTTTAACCTTTTCCCGACTCACGTAACTAGCTACTATTCTAGCTACTGCAGGTACTAGTTCTGAATCTATGTCTAACGATTCTGTAGCATCTTTTGGTAGTTTGGGCATACGTAAGTAAGTATCCCCCGGTCCCATACGAAGTATGGCATTATCTTTATTTGTAGTCAACAACTTCAATGGAGTTGTCTTATTAGTAACCTCAATGTAAGCCATCTCCAGTGCAGCTATTAACTGACTACCTGATGGAGCTTCATTATCCCCTATTAACAGTACGCTGAGCACCTCTTGGAATCTACCATATGTCATACATAATACCTTTTTTATTTTAGTATTATTGTACTAACATATGGCTTTAACTAAGCTTTAGTACGACTCGTATGCATCCGGCTCATCATCTTCTAACCCAGCTTGGTATCTAGCTGATCTAACTTTTCCATTTTGTGGAACATCATCTACCATACCAGCTACAGGGGCTATTAAGTTTATCATTCCTAGCATTGCCATACAGTCTAGGATATCGTCATTCTTAGCCTTACCTATTTTCTTACCAGTATTAGTTCTACCTACGTACTTTAACTCTGTCATCAGCTCTATTATGAATGGGTCATCATCGTAGCTATCTGGCAACCATATCTTCTTATTACTGAACAGTGGTTGAATGGCTTGGAACCTTTCGTACTTCCGTACCCCTGGTGCAGGCCGCATACCTTCCATACTTTTATTACCACTACTTAGTAGGAAGAAGAAGTTATTCTCTCTTATCATCTTGTCTTTTATGGTACTTATAGTACCTCCTTGTTGGCCACTAACCTCTATACCTACCCCCAGCAAGTTCCTACTCCATAGATTAGTCAGTCTGAATAAGTTATCTATGAACTCACTCAGTAGTACCTTACCGAACCACCAATCCATAAGTAGTATATCTTTATTTGAGTTAATACCCCATACCATTATCACTGAGTAATCGGCAGACACACTTTCAGTAGTAGCTGCATCTGTAGTTATGTAGTAATTCATGCTATCTCTATTGTGATAAGCAGCATCTCTATTGAACCCAACTATGTCAGTATCTTGTATTAACCTATCATCACTATTACTGATTCGTAGCATTAGTTCTTGGTAGAAGTCATCCGGTCTACCAACAGCCATAGCCATGTCAAACTCATCCTTTACATAATCATAACCGAATCGCTCCTCCCAACTACCTCTGAAGGTCTCCCTAGTAGTAGTAGCATCGAAATCTTCTGCTATCGGGTAGCAAGCCAACTCCCACTTACCGCTCTCTGCAGCTTCATATATCGGGTCTGTCTGGTTGAATGGGGTACCTAACCATATCTGTTTTTGTCTACTTGGGTCAAGCGCTTTTGACACTGCCTTGTACACAGTGTTCTTAATTGACGCGATTATGGTTGGTGATGTAGCATCCGAGTCACTTAGTATATCATCGAATATAGCCAATTGTGGTCTTTTCCCTAGCTCTTTCGAACCCCTCACACCTTGAGCAGCCCCATAACCTTTTATTACGAACGTATGGCCCTTCCAGTTTTTGAATTCCAGTCTAATATCTGTGAATTTTTTACCTGCCCCAACATCACTTTCATAGGCTTTGTAATCTTCATCACTAGTGATATCTCTACTAGCTACACCATTAGTACCAACAAATATCTTCCTATTAGGTATCATCTTTTGCATCATCTCTGATTCACTATACCTATGTTCAATATTACGACGTAAATTTTTCACACCATTTTCTACGCTATCAGATACGTATATAGCTAAGTCTACATTACCGAATCCTGGCATATACCCGAATGCAGCTATATGCATGAATAAGTACTCTGCGAATACTGTAGTCTTTCCAAGCCCACGGTGGCACAGTACCAAACTACGCTTCTTCTTATTAAATACTTTCTCCATCATAGCTGTATGGACTATCGGTGTCTTATTCTCATCTCCCTCACCGTTATTTACTTCCTGTATAAATGTAGTAAACTTAAGGGCATCCATGTTGGGTTTAAACTTTGACCAGTTATAATCTATGTTATCCAGAGCTTCGTCGACTCCTCCTGTAGGTGTAGTTGCTCCCATGATTAGTTACCTTGGAACCCAAGACGAGCTTCAAATTCATAAGGATCTACATCAATGACGTCTTCATCCTTAGTCTCTTTGACCCTAACAGGTGCGTTAATCATTTCAAGCATATCATGTCCTTCCTCAATAGCTTTCATCTTAGCTTCAGCCATCATACCGATAGCTTTCTCGTATTCATCGATTATACTACCTTGATTAACGTTGATATCTATCTCGAGTTTAGCTTCTTCTGGTGCTTTAACTAAGTCAGCTAACCCTTGAGCAGCTTGTAATTGTACATGTGGAGTAACTGTCATTGGCTCACCATTCTTATCTGGTGCAGCTTTACCGTTCATCAAGTCGAATTGCTTCTTTATCGCAGCATGGAACATAGGCGCATATTGCAAGTGAGCAGCTATCATCATCTGACCTGTCAATTTGACAACTATTTTATTCTTGTTGTAGTTACTGACCATCGAATCTATGTTAACCTCTACGTACTTCTCACCTCGTGCTTTTTTACTCTCGTTATCAGCTAATTTAGCCTCAGCCTTAGCTAATCTATCAGGGAATACTATCTCCCAGGCTTTCCTGTTACTCATTGACCTCTGCAATACAGTGTACTTCAGCGCATTGACGTAATCTATCAAGTCAACCTTCAACTCCTTAGCTATGTTGATGTTACTTAGTAACTCGAACTCCATGTCCTTCTGTTCCATTCCAGTATCATCTTCCAACCTAGCTATCAGCCCTAGTATCTCATCAGTCACTGTGTGGTGTGACCCCTTCGGCAAATGCTTCTTCAGCACCTCTTTAGTTACACTACTTGCCATCTATTGCATCCTTTAGTATATGACTAACTCTTATCGGACCACCGCAGTAACCAACGTACGAAACTATTCCTTCGATGTCATCCACACTAACTTCACCTATTTCGCCTGAGTCTGTAACCTGGCTGTACTTCAGTGACATTGATCTAGTACCTCCGTACCTAGCTACTACTGTGTAATCCATTGTATTAAACAACCTAACTGCAAGCTCACCATCTTCCAGTACCATTAACCTACTCTGCACTGTAGTTTGGTCTTCTTCGTACACATCATTTATTATAGTTATCTCTCGGTTTAGTGCTTTTACTTCTTCTATCAGCACATCCCTATCAACTAACTCACTAGCTCTTCTTGGTATGTTCTCAGCCTTGTATGTTGTATACACATCTGTGAAGTTCACTATTGTTTCTATATCCATATCTACTGGTACATCACCTCTACCTGTTATTCTCTCTAGTACTGATTGTAGCTTATTTCTGTAATTCATTATAGCTCCTTTATAGGGTATTTTACCAACCCTATCCTTAGTAATCTATTAACTCAGGTACTATGTCGTTCAAACTGACATCTTCCACCGTCTCTGGCCTACACACATCTACCTTTATGTACTCCATCGGATGGTCCATCACCAACCTGTACCATCGCATTACCTCATCCAAGTCGGTGAACAATTCGGTACACCCATTGAACTCGTGTTCGTAGTAGTACCTAGTTAACTTCTTGTGCAAGTAGCTCTCTACCTCATAGTAGTACACAGTCTTCTCTTCCTTCAGTACCCTAACCTTAGGGAAGTAGCCAACCTTCAAGTAGTGATCAATCACTATCTCACCTACCCTAGTAGCTAGCCTCTTCCTACCAGTCACACCAACCTTGTACACTACATCCTTACCTAACGTGATTTCCAGTACATATACTGTTCCTACTTGTTTTCTCATCCTCCTACCTGGTACATATCGTACATTGCCCACGGGCCTCTTTTACCTGCAACGTATCTACGTAGTTCTTTGCTGATAGTGGCTTTATTTCGGTAGTTGCCTTCTTCTGCCTCTTTATCGACTATGTACTGCGCAGCTGCACCACAACTGTTGAACTCAATCCCATTAACTTTAACCGGTTTACCTGTAGCATCAACCATCTTACTTACTGACCCGAACTCTACACCTGTAACACATTTGTACCCAGTGTAACTATCTTTAGCTTGTAGTAGTTTAGCCATCTCTTTCTCAGTAAACTTTTCGAACTTGTCTTGCAAGTCCTTTGTTCGAGCCTCTTCCTTTTTTAATTTAGCTAGTAATTTAGTAACCTCTCTTTTCTCTGCAGCCACTTCTTTCTTAAGCTTAACCACCTCAGCTTTCAATTCCTTAGCTGTAGCTATACTCCTATTTCGTTGCACATTACTGTAGTACATATTATTTTCTTGTGTAGTGCACCAACGTAAGTTCTCAACTCTGTTATCTTGCTTATTCTCATTTATGTGGTCCACTACAGTCTTACCTTCTTCTGCGGGTATGAACGCAGTAGCCACTAACCTGTGGATTAGTGCAGTAGTATTTCCTGCTATGTTAGTCTTTTTGTATCCACCTGCGGCATCTGATCCAGGAGTCACCTCACCAGTAGCAAGGTACACTACCATACCATCTTCTCGAATAGCTTTGTCGGTAGTTATTACTTGATGACGTAACCCTTCTGATACATAGCCAGCACCAAGTTCGTTCACCTGCCACCTCAAGTTACGTACGTGTACATTAGTTTTATCACCGTCTATGTACCGTATCACACACACCTGACTCGGTTTCGGTAGGTACGCCTCTGCTAGTACTTCGGCAACCACTATAGTTTGGCCCTGCACCCTAACCACTACAACTCCATTAGTCACACTTCCTTGTAGTACCCTACTACTATGCTTGTTGTGTTTGATAACCTCTCCGTTTTCGAACACCTCGTACTTTCCTCCGAATAACTCAACCATATTAATCCTTTATGTTTTTTTATAATTATACTGAATTTAGTATTAATCTTAACTTAGAGGGGCGGGTCTATAGGGGGTATACTTTACTCACTGTAGGGTCAGTTTACCAATTTTTCACCACTTTGACAAAACCCTCCCCCCGGGTACTTCTCACCACCACTAACATCCTTTTTATTTGGGCTAACACCCAACACGAAGGCTTCACAGTACACACCTTTATCCTTGTTCCTCCTTCGTGTTGGGTGTTACTCTCTCCGTTGACTTTCTCTCTTCTCCGCCTTTCCTCTGTTTACCCCACGAAGTGAGGAGTTAGCGGAACTTAATCCGCCATTATCTCCTCTACTTCTTTTAGTAAGGCATCATCGATACTAAACTTTGCTTTAGCCTCTCCGTACTTATTGATTTCTTTCAACAGATTAGCTTTATTGTGTAGTTTACTTATCTTTAAGTTGTTCTCTAACTCTCCTAACTCAATCTGAGTATTAACCGCCGACTTCTCAACATATCCACCAAAGAAGGTATCTAGTACCGCTCTATCTTTTATCTTTAATAATGCCATAATTAAAATGCTCTCTTTCTTGTTGCTTTTTTGTTACTGTCTATTACTGTATATATGAACTTTGTTAATACTTCTCCGTCTTTAGTCATCATTGAACAAGGCACAATACTAACAGCCAAGTTTTCATTTATCACTTTAACTACTGATAGCCCTTTTTGTTCGTAGCCATTAGCATTTACAGGTGGTATACTTAACCCCATTTCAGTAACAAAGTCTTCACATACTTTAGTATCCTCTTTACCTTTAACCCAAGTGCTTAAAGCTCCTGACCAAATAACAAACGATTTATTTTTATCAGTCATAACCTTTGTGCTATATGTCATTCTTTCACTACCATCAAAGTTGTAATTAATGTGAAACTTATTTAGCACTAAGTATTGATTTTTATCATCTATACTTATTATGTATTTAGTTGTACTTTCACTTCCTTGCTCTTCGTCTAGTAGGTCAATATTCTCACTAACATACATTGCTCTCTCTTCTGCCTCCTCTACTAATCTTTTGAACTCATCAAAGTGTTCAATGTCTGTATGCGACCAAGCAGTTGTTTTTCTTGCTTCAATTGCTTTTAGTTCCATCATATTAAGTATTTCTTGCTTAGCTACCATTAGGGCTAATTCTGGACTCATTCCCTCATCACTTAATCTACCAGCAATATCTCTTATCATTTCCTCACCATTTGCACCTACTAGTTTTCCGTTTTGTTCCATATCTTTTTTAGTAATTTCCATTTTCTTTTCCTTTTATTTATTTTAGTTAATCAATCAATTTATTAAGCCGTATTAATTACCGGCTATGGGTGTTATATTCCGTACTCTTCACATAACTCTTTGATATCTTCACTATCTACTGTAGCATCAACTACTAATCCATCAAGTAAGTTACTATTACTTATTTGCCATTCAGGGTTATTATTTACTACTAATTCATAGTATTCACTTATCTTATATACTGAATAACCTTTGTGTATCTCTTTTTTGTATTCTTCTAAACTCATCCGTTTATCCTTTTAGTTTTTATTAAATTATCCGACGATAACTTAACTAGAAACTAATCTTAACAATGTAATTTTAATGAACTCATCTTTTTGGTTGCTATCCCTTTTTGATGTTGTAATTATAGCAGTTTCATTCCCAGCCGTCTATGCCTTCATTCTAACCACTCCGATATTTTTTGAGTACACACCTATTTTGTATTATTCTTTGAGTACACACTTCATCTCATCTCGCTACGCTCCCACTCTGTGTTCACTACCGTTCACCTTTTTATCTTGTGTACCCACCTATTTACCCACCTGGAGGATAGTAAGTGCAGAAAGGAAGGCACCTCAGCTTATTGATTTAATCACACACCTTCCAAATCTAACTGGTTGTTGTACTCCTCATCAGTTATTAACCCTAACTCATTCAACTCTGCTAGTGTAGTTGAAGTGTTTAACTTAGCTTTAACTACATCTTTACCTATGTACCAAACACCATACTCGATCCCTTTGTTCATGAACTTGTGGAACTTGATCCAACCTGCATTAGCTAACTTTCTACGTGTCTCAGTCACACTTCTAGTTGTGTACCCTAGTTGTTTAGCTACCTTTGCATCATCTAGTAAGTCCCAAGTAGTGTTCTGGCATATACTAATGTAGTACCCGTACAGCAGTGCTGGTGTTAATCTACTACCGAATTCTCGATTGATTGTTCTTTGCTCAGCTAGTATCGACGTATCAACTTTCCTCTTCCTATCTATGATAGGTCTACCTATTAACTTCTGTGCTAGCATCTTTTGTGTTATTGCTTTCATCTTATCTCCTTTTATTTCCAGCAGTATAGCAGAACACCATTCACTTGTCAAGTTATTCATAAGGAAAACAGGTGAATTGATGTTTTAGTCTTTTGGTTACCTGTGACAGGTACCGACTGAGTGGTTTTTTCTGGACCTCAAACTCGGTCTGAGTGGTTTTTTCAGGCCTTATAAACACGTCTCAGCCGTCAACTTTCAATCTCTCCTCAGCCCCATGGTTAAGCACCACAGAGCTGTTTTTTATGTCAATCGTGTTCGTAAACTAGTATATAATATATGTATATATAACAAATTAACGTGTTTTATTGTTAATTTTATGCTAAATTACCATCGATTTTAACCTTAACTAATTTACATCTATACAAACCTATAACAAACCTATAAGGACTAACCATGCAACATCTATCCCTAATCACAGCAGTACTAGGATCATTATTCTTAATCCTAGGAGTAGCAGTAACTAATACTACCTTAATCGCTGTAGGTATCTACACTATGTTATTTTCTCTGCCTCTAGTTGTAATCTCAGCCGCCTTTACTCCCGAACTGGATGTAACCACAACTATCTAACCCCAGCATAAGCTAGGTGTGTACCCTAGCGTACATGATACATGACCATCTATTGAGTAATAGATAACGAAACAAACAAAGGAACAAACATGACAACAGAAGTAATAATCAACGGTAACGACATAACAGTATTAGTGAATAACGAGTGGCAATTCGATGGTACAATTCAACCTGATGGCTCTATCATATCAGACGACTTTGATACTGTTAGTCCTAACCAATCAGCTTACATAACTGAGTGTATTATGGAGGTATCTAATGACTAAGCACCAATTCATCTCAGCTAACTACAGCACACTTCTATCTATGTACTTCGACTACCTAGCACATAACCAGTACCCTATCCTTCACGAGGACTTTGACCCTAAGTCATTG
>Ga0256827_10001326_pt1 | contig 15790 bp, 13 predicted proteins | sample CV84metaG_FD_185977 | JGI IMG/M metagenome (GOLD analysis project Ga0256827, IMG submission 185977) | Hydrothermal vent microbial communities from East Pacific Rise, Pacific Ocean - CV84 | ecosystem: Environmental > Aquatic > Marine > Hydrothermal vents | place: Pacific Ocean: East Pacific Rise... | reverse complement strand
TGCAAGAAAAATTCTGGATAGGCTAGATGTTGAAACTATTGGTCAACAATGGAAAGATAGTATGGTTACAACTATAAATAGATATAAAAAGGAACATCAATGATAAGAAAAATAAAATTTTTATGTATTGCAGTATATCAAAGATTAATTTCAAAAAATAAATTAGCAAAATTAGTTGGAGTTCAATTTGGTGAAAACTGTAATTTTATGACAAGGTCATGGGGGAGTGAACCCTACTTAATTAAAATGGGTGATAATGTTCGTACGTCAAGTGATGTAACATTTGTTACACATAATTCGTTAACTATTATAGGGAATTTGTATGCAGAATATGAAAATGCAGATTTCTTTGGAAGAATAATCATAGGTAATAATGTTTTTATTGGAATTAATTCGACAATACTTCCCAATACCAAAATTGGTGATAATGTAATAATAGGTGCTGCAAGTTTAGTAAAAGGCGAACTCAAACCAAATAGTGTTTATGCAGGGGTACCAGCTAAATACATTTGTTCATTGGAAGAATATATAGAGAATAAAAAAGAATTGTTTGATTATACAAGAGATTTAAATCCAGAAGCAAAAAAAGAGTATTTATTACGCAAGTATGAAATAGCTGAGGCAGTGTAAATGTGTGGAATAGTCGGTTTTAACGGGAAAAAGACAAAAAAAATGGAGCGAATGCTTAAAAGTATTCACCATAGAGGACCGGATGATTCAGGTATGTTTGAAAGTGATATTTGTTCATTGGGACATGTAAGACTTTCAATTCTAGATCTCAGTAGTCATGGACATCAACCTATGAAATATGAAAATTTGACTATGGTTTATAATGGAGAAGTTTATAATTTTAAAGAGATACGTGATGATCTTATCGCATTGGGGTATACATTTACATCAGATACCGACAGTGAAGTGATCTTAAAAGCATATCATGCTTGGGGCATCAAATCTGTTGATAGGTTTATAGGAATGTTTGCCATTGCCATGTATAATTCAGAATCTTCAGATCTTGTACTTATACGAGATAGAGTAGGTGTGAAGCCTCTTTATTATTATTTTGACGGTAAAGATTTTATTTTTGCAAGTGAATTAAAACCAATAATGGAATATAAAGAAGATCTAAGCATAAGTAAAGATGCACTCAATGCGTATTTTCAGTTTGGTTATATTTCATCTAATTTATCTATTTTTGAAAATTGTTATAAACTCCCTGCAGGATATTATGGGACGTTCAATGCGAATAAATGTAAATTTGAGCTAAAAGAGTATTGGTCTATTTTACCTTTTTTCAAGCTTCCAAAATTTCAAAAAACTGAAACAGAATTAGTAGATGAACTTGAAAATATTCTTATAGATGCGTTTAAATATAGAATGGTTTCTGATGTACCTGTAGGTGTCTTTTTAAGTGGTGGGATAGATAGTTCGATCGTAGCAGCTATTTTACAAAAACATCATGGGAATATTCATACATTTACCATAGGTTTTAAAGAGGCAAAATATAATGAAGCTACTTATGCTAAAGAAGTGGCAGAATATCTTGGTACAAAACATACAGAAAAGTTTTTAGGTGCAGAGGAAGCTAAAAAAATATTGGAACATTATGTAGATATATATGATGAACCTTTTGGAGACAGTAGTGGTATACCTACGACAATGGTCTGTCAAGTTGCAAAAGATGCCGGAGTAAAAGTAGTATTGAGTGCAGATGGAGGGGATGAGATTTTCTGTGGCTATAACCGGTATTGGGAAACATATAAACAAGGAAAAAATATTTTTAAAATCCCTTATTTTTTACGTAAAACCACTGCACGTTTGCTTGATAGCATATTAGAATTTACATCCGGAAAAGGTATAAATAGCAAACTAAAGGCTTTAAAAGATTTGTTACCTTCTCCTGATTGGCAAGGATTTTATCAAGAAAAAGTATCTTTCTTCAGATCAAATGATTTAAAAAGTCTGTTAAACAGAAAGCGTTTGTTAGACAAATATCATTTTCACATTCCTAATACAATATCACCAATGGAACAAATGATGTTAACAGATTATCATCGTTATATGGTAGATGATATTTTAACAAAGGTTGACAGGGCAACAATGTCTGTATCGATTGAAGGTAGAGAACCTTTACTTGATCATAGAATAGCTGAGTTTATGGCACAAGTACCGTTTGAATATAAGTATAGAGATACCGACAGTAAGTATTTGCTTAGAAAAGTACTTGAACGATATATCCCTAAAGAGATGATCGATAGACCAAAAATGGGGTTTGCAATTCCTATGTCGGAATGGTTTGAAGAAGATCTTAATATACTTTTCAAAGAGAACTTTAAAAAAGAAAATGTATTGGAACATGGGTTATTCGAGTATGCATATATTCAAAATATATATGAAAACTTCAATAAAGAGACGATACTGAATTCTACAAATAAATTATGGTTTATTTTAGTATTTCAACTATGGTATAAACGTTATATACATAAAGATAATGGTTAAGGTAGGTCATTTTGAACAAGAATAAAATAACTACAGAGAGAATCTATTATCTTGATTCTATGCGGGCAATATTAATGATGTTAGGTGTTGTATTACACTCTGCACAGGTTTTCAGTCCTGAACAATCATGGAAAATATATAGTGAATATACAACACCAATAGCAGAATGGATGGTATATATTATACATGTTTTTCGTATGCCGGCATTTTTTATTATTTCTGGGTATTTTGCCATTTTTACTTTACATAAGTACAATATAGAAAAATTTTTAAAGGTACGTATTTTAAGAATTATTATTCCTTTAGTGATCACGGCAATTACCTTAAACTCTTTACAGGCATATGTCTTGACAAAAACAGGTTGGATTGATTTTGAATTGATCTCTTATATAAAGGAAGGACAATGGGTTTCCCATTTATGGTTCTTGATTAATTTAATTGTCTATTTTCTGATCTTCTCTATTGGGTATAGGTTCTTTCATCCTGTATATAAAAAAATCATGCAATTGACAAATATGATATATACTAAAAGTAATATATTTGTCATGCTTTCTTTTATGACTCTTTTCGCTATTGCTTTAGTGATCATGATCAGTTTTATTTCAAAATTTATAAATGTCAATGGTATTATAAACTTAAATAGTATATTGTATTATATTTCTTTTTTTATATTTGGTGTTTTACTTTATTCAAATAAAGAGATGCAAAGAGAGTTTATCGAAATCTCTCCGATAATAACATTGCCTATTATTGTTGTATCATTATATTCATATACATACTTTTCTCAGTTTGAAGGAAAACTATATAAGCTTATTTATGTTTTTTTCGATATAACAGCTAAATATTATATATCTGCTTTATGCTTTTATCTATTTTATAAATTTACAAATAGAAGTTCAAAAATATTCTATTTTCTTTCCAATGCATCATATACCGTTTATCTATTTCATCAGGTCTTTGTAATAGTAATTGGACTTCTTTTAATAAAGTTTAATATTGGTGGGTTCTTAGGTTTAATGATCTTAATGATCAGTGTATCTTTATTAAGTGTATCTGTACATTATTATTTTATTTCCAGAGTGGATTTTCTATCTTTTTTATTCAATGGTAAAAGGTTAAATACACCGTTGTCAAAGAAAAATGATCCTGAAACAAAAGAAGGAAACCAAGAATGAAGAAGATACTCTTAATAGGCCCTTTACCCAACAAATATGATAGTTCTAAAACGGGTGGGATTACTATTCTTTTTGAATTGTTCTTAGAAGAACTTCAAAATAAAAATATACAATTTGATGTGATAGATACACTTAAAGAGAATAATGGAGGGGGATTGAAAACACTTATTAAAACATGGTTAAACCTTATTCTGAATATAAATAAATATGAATATGTTTCCTTGCATTCCACAAAAGGAAGTTTTATAACGGTTGCACCCTTGCTTGTGTTTTTATCCAAATTATTTTCTAAAAAAAGTAGTATTCGAGTATTTGCCGGTAGTTTTAGTGATACATACCATCATGCCGGTATAGTAAAAAAATTTATGATCCGAAGTGTACTTAGAAATGTTGATACGGTTTTTTTTGAATTAAAAAGTTTTGTTACTGAATTTAAATGTTTTAATCCAAATATATTCTGGTTCCCCAATGTACGAAAAAATACCCTAACAAAGAAAAAAGAGAGAATATATAATAAACGTTTTGTATATATCGGAAGCATTAATGAAGAAAAAGGGATTGATGATATATGTGCTATTGTGAATAAGCTTGATAACGATATCACCTTTGATCTTTATGGTCCTATTTTGGAAGAAAAATATACATTGGATTATTTTACACAAAAAGGTGTTTCCTATAAAGGAGCATTGAGATCAGAAGAAGTACAGGGGGTAATGGATCAATATGATATTTTGGTTTTACCCTCTTATCGAGAAGGTTACCCCGGAGTGATCATAGAAGCATTTTTATTGGGGCTTCCTGTGATTACTACAAAACTTTCAGGTATTATGGAAATATGTATAGATGGTAAGAATGCATTATTGATAGAAGCTGGAGATAAAGAAGGGTTATTGAAAGCAATCTCCCATATGACTCAAGACAAGTACACTATTTTAGCAAGAAATGCAAGTGCGTCATTTGATGATTTTGACAGTGAAAAACAAACAGATCTATTTTTAAAAAGAATAGAATTTACAAATTAAAGAGAAGGGGATAAAATGGATTATGACAGTATAATACATCGTTATCAGGCAAGTTATTATAAACTACCTAAGAGTGTAAAGACCTTTATGGGGTCTCTTTATGGGGCGATCCCTTTAGAAATACGTTTTGGTAAACAATATAAAATACATCATAAAGTATTGAAAAAATTTGAACAAAGTAATAGGCAGTCTCAATTGGACTATCAATTCAATAAAACTGTAGAGACATTGCAATTTGCATACGATCATATTCCTTATTATCAAAACTTATTTAAAGAATTTGGATTTAAGGTCACTGATTTTAAAGATTTTTCTGATTTGAAACAATTACCTTCACTTACGAAAGCTATTATTCAAGAGGAGATAGATAATTTATATACAGATATTGTTGACAAGCCTGTAGCATACTATACCGGAGGCAGTAGTGCAACACCTATGAAGATGTATGCACCTTTATCTATTTCCAGAGCAAAAGAGAAAGCATACTTCAACTATACCTATTTAAAAGCAGGGCATCATTATAGAGAAAGGGCAGTTTCCTTGTCAGCAAGAGGTCATGCTGATGAGGAGAATAGTATCTATTGGGAATATCAAAAAATAGATAATTATCTCTTAGTTTCAGTAAATCATCTTAATGTACAATATATTCAAAAAATTGTTGAAGAGATCAAAAAATGGAAGCCAAAAACGTTTTATGGATATCCCAGTGCACTGTCTCTTTTTATGCGATCATGTAGAGCAGTAGGCATTAATACGATTGAAGGAATATCAGGTGTTGTTCTGACTTCTGAATCTGTCTCGTGGGAAGATGTAGATGAAATAGGAAAATTTTTCAATGCTACGGTTGTATCACATTATGGACATACCGAACGGATCATATCTGCATATCGTATAGATAGAGGTGATTATGAGTTTTTTAATTCTTATGGACTTGTGCAAAATATGTCACAAGAGATTATAGGTACATCTTTTGATAACTTTGTAATGCCATACATTAAGTATCAAACCAATGATTTTATGGGAAATGTAGAATATTATGAGGGAACAGACATTGTTAAAAGTACAACGAGTATACAGGGAAGAATTCAGGAGTCTGTTGTAACCAAAGAGAATTTATTGATTCCTATACTTTCTATAGGAGCAGGGCACTTTAGTAATTATGACGGTGTAGAAAAAGCACAATTCTATCAAGATACTCCGGGTAAAGTTATTTTACGTATTCAAAAGAGAGAGAATAGTTCTATCGATACAGAGGCAATGATCCGACAGATGCAGAAGCAAGTAAATGGGCAAATAGATTTTAGTGTAGAATTCGTTGAAAATATCGAAGATACATCACGTAAAAAACGTATATTATGTATTCAAAAACTTAATATTAGTGATTATAAATAGAGATAAGGGGCGTTATTGTTAACATTAAATCAATTAAAAAAATATTATACCAATGCACCTTCATGGATGAAAACGATTTACGGTACGATCCCGTTCAATATAAGAAGTGGTATGGAATATAGAAAATGGAAAATTTTTTTAAATGAAAATATATCTATAGAAGAATATGAGCTTTTAAAACTAAAAGAAACGGTAGCATATGCTTATGAAAATACACATTATTATAAAAAATTATTTGACGATCTTCATGCTTCACCCTATGATATCAATGATAGAACAGATTTAGCAAAACTTCCAACGATCGATAAAGATATCGTTCGTGAACATTATAATGATTTTATTGTAAAAGATTTCCCAATGAAAAAAAGTTTTTATGTAACAACGGGAGGTACATCAGGGGCACCTATGAAGTTTCTGCAATCAAAAAATATATGGGGAAAAGAAGTCGCATTCATTATGAATTATTATGCAAAGTATGGTTTAACTACCAATATGAAAAAAGCATCATTTCGTGGTGGTGACTTTTCTCTTTTACCTAAAAATATATATTGGAAAGAGAACCCTCATGCAAATGAAATACATTTCTCACCTTTTCATATCAATGATGAAACTGTAAGATTTTATGTTACAGCATTAAATAAATATAAAATAAAATTTTTTCAAACGTATCCCTCTTCTATCAAACTTTTGATTGAGAGTATGAAAAAGAATCATTTAGAACTCAATTATCCTATAGATACTGTTTTCTTATTTTCTGAAAATATTTTGAAATCTGATATTGCATTAATAGAATCATTTTTTAATTGTCGAGTCAGCTCTTTATTTGGACATTCAGAACGTCTGATATTCGCTCCAAATTATGCAGATAATTTAAGTAGTTATAAAATTGATAGAAGATACGGTTTGTTTGAACTTTTAGATAAAGAAGAAAATGTAGTGAATTCCAATGATACTATAGGTGAAATGGTTGGTACAAGTTTCCATAATTGTGTGATGCCACTTATACGATATAAAACAGCAGACATGTCAAGTTATATGCAAAAAGATGAATATATTATACATAGTATTGAAGGTCGTTGGAAACAAGAATATTTGGTAGGAACCAATGGTACGAAACTATATTTAACAGCATTGAATATGCACTCTGATATTTTTAAAAATGTTATCAAATTTCAGTTTCTTCAAGTAAATCGGGGAGAAGTTGAATTATGTTTACAGATTAAAAGTACTTTTAATAAAAAGGACAAAGAAATGATCTTAGCAGCATTAGATAAAAAAGCAGGGCATGTGATAAAAACCAAAATAAAAATTGTGGATAATTTTGAATTAACACATCGTGGAAAATTTATGAATGTAGTTAAAAAATTTGAAAATTAAATTTAGGAGTAGTGTAAGTGTTTATGAATAAAATTTTATTACTTTATCATACAATATATTTTTTAAAGTTAAAACAGATCTATTTTAGACTTTTTTATGCTTTGCGTACTAAATGGCGTAAATACAGAAATTATCAATATAAGATAAGTATTCAATCAGACTCAAATACTTTACATTTGAGACGATCTATAGCACCGAAGATACTTTATAAAGAGGGTAAATTTAACTTTTTAAATTTAGAACATGTTTTCTCTAAAGGGATTGACTGGAACTATGGAGAGTATGGAAAATTATGGACGTATAATTTAAATTATTTTGAGTATTTGATCCAAAATGATATCTCTAAGGAAGAGGGAGAAAGACTTATTTATGACTTTATTGATAAATCTCTGGATATTCATGATGGGCGTATGCCTTTTCCTATTTCTTTAAGGGGTATCAATTGGATTAAGTTCTTAACGAAATATGCTATAAAAGACCAAAAAATAGATGATTCTCTTTTTGCACAGTATATTATTTTGATGGATAATATTGAATATCATATTTTAGGTAATCATTTATTGGAAAATGGGTTTTCTTTACTTTATGGTGCATATTATTTTAAAAATGATAACTTTTACAAAAAAGCCAAAGCAATATTGGAAAAAGAACTTGATGAACAGGTGTTAGAAGATGGTGCACATTTTGAATTAAGCCCAATGTATCATCAGATCATGCTTCTGCGTATACTAGACAGCATCAACCTTTTACAGAATAATAGATGGAAGAATGATACACTGCTAAATAAACTGAAAGAGAAATCAGAAATGATGTTAGGCTGGTTATTATCAATGACGTATCGAAATGGAGCAATACCGCTTTTGAATGACAGTTCCTACGGTATTGCTCCTACAACAGCTGAGCTTATAGAGTATGCAAAAAAATTGCATAGGGAACCTAAAAGCATTGTACTGAATCAAAGTGGTTACCGTAAAATTGAGAATGAAGCATATGAATGTGTGATTGATATCGGGAATATAGGACCGGATTATATACCAGGACATGCACACAGTGATACTTTTAGCTTTGAACTCTATGTGCAAGAAAAACCTGTGATAGTGGATACCGGGCTTTCTACCTATGAAACCAATGACAGACGAATGTCTGAACGTGCTACATCAGCACATAATACTGTTGAGGTAAATGAAGAAGATCAAAGTCGTGTATGGGGAGGTTTTCGTGTTGCCCAACGTGCAAAGGTGATAGATATTAATGAATCTGATAGCTCTATTGCTGCTACCCATAACGGCTATAAAAAAAGTATGGGTATCTTACATAAACGAGAATGGGAATTTGCTTCTGATATGATTATTATTCGTGATAGTATAAATGGAGAAAATACAGATAAGCTTATCAGTTATCTTCATTTTCACCCCGATATTCCTGTTACGATAGAAAATGATACAATAATAACCCCATTGATCAAAATTTCATATTATAATATAATAGAGTTGAGTCTCTTGGAGTATGAATATGCACCTGAGTTCAATAGACGCAAGGTTGCCCAAATGATCAAAGCAGTGATCAAACAAAATTCAAGCATGGAGATAAAGATTTTATGAGACTTTTATTTTTAACAGATAATTTTCCACCGGAAAGCAATGCCCCGGCAAGTAGAACCTATGAACATTGTAAAGAGTGGGTTCAAGAGGGGGTAGAGGTGACAGTGATCACCTGTGCACCTAATTTTCCTTATGGTAAGACGTATGAAGGCTATAAAAATAAGTTGTACCAAACAGAAATAATAGATGGTATCAAAGTGATACGGGTATGGAGTTATATGACAGAGAATAAAGGGGTGGTTAAACGTATTCTTGATTATGTCAGTTATGCAATGGGTGCTTTTATTGCTGGACTTTTTGTCAAAACAGATCTTATTGTTGCTACATCGCCACAACTTTTTACTACTTTAGGTGGATGTGCTTTGGCAAAGGTGAGAAGAAAACCTTGGATCTTTGAACTCCGAGATCTTTGGCCGGAAGGTATAAAAGACCATGGTGCTATAAAAAAAGATTATTTATTGAATTTTTTAACTAAGATGGAGTTATGTCTGTATCGGAAGGCAACGCATGTAGTCACTGTTACACAAGGTTTGAAAGAGAATCTTTCAAGCCGAGGGATAGATGCCAATAAGATCGACATAGTCACTAACGGTGCAAATATGGAACTTTTTGAACCTATACCTAAAGATGAAGTATTATTGAACACATTAGGGTTACAAGAAAAATTTGTTGTAGGATATATAGGTACACATGGTATGGCTCATGGCTTAGAGTTTATAATGGATTGTATTCACGTATTGAAAGATGAACGTATACACTTTTTATTTGTTGGTACAGGAGCTAAAAAAGAGGCAACGGTAGCTTTAGCACATGAACTGGGATTAAAAAATGTTACTTTTCTTGATCCTGTATCAAAAAATGAAGTAAAGAGATATATATCTGTGATTGATGTGGCACTTGTGCCTTTGACTAAAACTGATATTCATGCTTCTTTGATACCTTCGAAGATCTTTGAATCAGCTGCAATGCAAAAACCGATGCTCTTAGGCGTAGAAGGCGAAGCACGACAGATCGTAGAAAAACATAATGCCGGTGTTGCTTTTGAACCTGAAAATAAGGAGGAGTTTTTAAATGCATTACAAAAAATCTCTTCAAGTCAAGATCTATATGAAGAGCTCCAAGAGGGATGTACTGAGTTAGCGAAGGCATTTGATAGAAAAACTTTAGCCAAAAAAATGCTTACTGTTTTAAAAAAAGTAGGAGAGAATAATGGAAAATAAAAATATAAAAGTTTTATTGATCGATGGGCATACAGTACAGGTGTTGCCTATAGCAAAGTCTTTACGTAAGCATGGTCATCATGTTACTATATTATGCGAAGAAAAATTATCATACGGTTGGGTATCAAGATTCCCACATGTAAAGATCTTCTCACCAAGTGCATATAAAGAACCGGAATTATTTCTGGACTTTTTAAAGAAACATCTTAAAAACAATAGTTATGATATTGTTATTCCTCTTTTTGATGATAGTGCCGGTATTTTGGGAGAGAATAAAAAGGAGCTAAGTCCGTATGCCAAGATTGTTATACCTGATTATAATGCTTTTATTCAGGGACATGATAAAAATCTTACCATGCAAGTAGCAAAAAAGATAGGAGTACCGCATCCAAAGACAATAGATCTGGAGACACATTCACTTGAAGAAGCAGTGGAGTATTGTGGTCTTCCCGCATTGATAAAACCCAATATCGGTGCAGGAGCAAAAGGAATAACCAAAATAGATACATTGGAAGAGTTAAAAGTATTTTATCCAAAGATCATAGAAGAATTTGGAGCTTCAACACTTCAGGAATTTATTCCTCCTGGGGGAAGACAATTCAAATGCCAGATATTTAGAGATAAAGACGGTACGATAAAAGGTGCAACCACTTTTGTCAAACATAGATATTTCCCTGTAACAGGGGGAACGACCAGTTGTGGTGAAATCGTTGATATCCCTGAATTAGTGGAGTATGCAAAACGGGTAGCTGATGAGATCAATTGGATAGGTTTTGGTGATTTTGATTCTATTGAAGATCCAAGAGACGGTTCTTATAAACTGATGGAGATCAATACACGAATAACCGGTAGTATTAAAGCAGGTATGGAGTCAGGTGTTGACTATGCACAAATGATCGTACAACAGGAAATGGGCATGCCTGTAACCGAGTATCAGTCTACTCCCGGATTAGTGATGCGGCAACTTGCTTTGGATGTAATGTGGTTTTTATATAGTAAAAATAGTGAACGTTTCTCAGCCAAACCAAATTGGTTTAAATTTTTTGGTAAAAATATAAAATACCAAGATGGCGAATGGAGTGATCCCTTACCGATGATAGCCGGTTTTATCTCCGGTGCAAGAAAATTTATTAGTCCAAGTTTTAGAAAATCTAAAATGACATTTAACACTAAAAAAGTTTAGGAATACATTTGAATATTTTAACATTTGATATCGAAGAATGGTTTCATATCTTAGATAATGAATCAACAAAAACAGAGAAACAGTGGAAAAGCTTTGAAAGTCGCCTTGAGTATAATATGGATAAAATATTTAAACTCTTGGATGATAATAAGCAGGATGCAACTTTTTTTTGTTTAGGCTGGGTAGCACGCAACCATCCCAATATCATTAAAAAGATAGATGCTTTAGGCTATGAAATAGCAACACATTCTGATCTGCATCAATTGGCATATGAGTTTGATAAAAAACAATTTAGAGATGATCTTGAGGTCTCTATTAAATCTTTGGAAGATATTACCGGGAAAAAAGTTACAACCTATCGTGCACCCGGTTTTTCTATTAAAGAGGAAAATACATGGGTCTTTGATGAATTGATCAAGTTCGGCATAGAGAAGGATTGCTCTGTTTTTCCGGCAAAAAGATCACATGGTGGTCTTGAAAAATTTGGCTATGCACAGCCTGCATATATCCAAAGAGAAGAGGGAAGACTCAAAGAATTCCCTATTAACCTTTATGAACTCTTTGGTCAAAATCTTGTCTTTTCCGGAGGTGGGTATTTCAGGTTATTCCCTTATTTCCTACTGAGACATTTTATGCACAGATCAGAGTATGTGATGACCTACTTGCACCCGAGGGATTTTGATCCTGATCAGCCGATGATCGAAGGGTTGTCTGCAATTCGTCGTTTTAAATCCTACTATGGATTGGGATCAAGTATGGATAAACTTGAGAGGTTGATCCAAGAATATAAATTCATCAGTTTAAATGAAGCAGATCGCTTGATCGACTGGGAACAAGCAAAAGTCATAAAATTTGAAAGATAGGTAAATATGGAAAAGATCATACCCAATGCCAAAGCGCTTTATGTGGATGAAAAAACATTATATATTGCAAGAGGTTACAATATCTATCGCAGTAGTCATGGTGGTGAAGAATGGATATTAGATGGAAAGATAGCTGATTTTAAATATGCATTTCTGGGAAAGTTCAGTAGATTGCTTAACCGTCTCTTGCGTATTGAAGTCTCATGTATGGTTCTGCTTGATGATGGAACGCGTATCGTTACTGCTAAAAAAGGGATCTTTGTAGCAAAACCGGGTAGTAAAAAATATATCAAAACCTTTAATATTACAAGAGGCAATAAACCGATGAATATCTGTTTAGATAGTGATGGGTCTCTCTATTTTGGAGAGTACTTCCTTAATGGTAGATTTGTCGATACCAAAAGAGAAGAGGTGCATATCTACAGATCTGAAGATCATGGTCAAAGCTGGCATATCTGTTATAGCTTCCCACAAAATACTGTCAGACATATACATGGGATCTTCTATGATCAGTATACAGATAGACTATGGGTTACTACAGGAGACAGGGATGCTGAATGTATGATAGCCTATACGACTGATAAATTTGAAAGTCTACATATTGTAAAAAGTGGTAGTCAAAAATATCGTGCTGTGACACTGCTGTTTTATCCTGATCATATTGTGTATGGTACAGATACGGAACACGAGACAAACTATATTTACAGTTTTAATAGAAAGAGTGATGAAGAGAAGTGTTTACAAGCATTACCCGGATCTGTACTTATGGCAACACAGAGTAATAATAATGCTGCAATTTCAACCGCAGTTGAACCTTCAAAGATCAATAGTGATCCGGATGCACATATTTTCTTTAGTGAGGATGGCTTGGTCTGGAAAGATATTTACTGTGCTAAAAAAGACGGATACAGTTTAAAATATTTTCAATACGGAAGGATCACCTTTCCTCAGCATGCAATTGCTAAAGAACGATTGGTTTTTTCCGGACATGCATTGGAAAAGATAGATAATACAGTATCTATAGTAAATATATAATTTATTTGAATTGATAACATAGTTTCTGATCACCGGAATTACTGCATGCCAGTGTTTTTATAAGCTTAGCCATTTCTTTCGCACCTGCATAGTTGAAATGTGTGGGGTCATCATATGAGAATAGCTTTCTAATATATTTATTTTTATTTTTTTCAGAAGTTCCGTTTATATCTGCTACCTTTTGGTAATGTTGCATTGAAGCAGTTGTAAGATCAAGTAAAAGTACTTTTTTATTTTTTTGACTGTATTCTTTCTGAAGGTCTTTCATCGCCTGTGCATAATCTAATACTTGTCCTTGAAAAGGGTTTTTATTCCAGGTAGATGCAGTAGGTATTTTGTAAATTAATTGAGCAGAACAGGAAAGCATAGAGACATATTTCCCATAATTTGGACAGTCTGAATGATCATATAGTTTCATTCTTGATGTGGGAGTAATGAGTACAGGAGTGATATTGTGATCTAAAGAAAAGTCAATATATTTACGTAAATTATATTCATAACTGGTTAGCGTGTTTGGAACTTTTTTAAGTTTTGCAATGTTCTTTTCCGGAGCAGTTTGTTTATGATAATGAGGTGTTTTTACATTTATCGCATCATTCCCCCCAAAATATATCAATAAAAAAGCACCTTGTGATATATTGGATTCAAGTATGAGTTGCGCCATGCCTTTTTTCCCATATTGATTAGGAGTAGTGCCATTCCCCCAATAATGATCACTACTCCAGGTAGGGGTATCTAAATAATATGTTTTTGAACTTGTACCGGAGCGAGCTCTATTGTATTTTAAGTTAGGCTGTTTCATCAATTCATCTATAATATTTCCCCATCCCCACTCGACTCTTTTATTGTGAATAGATGTCATGTTATTTACAGTAGAATCTCCAATGATGTATAGTGGTACAGGTGTTAATTGTATGGTGTCAGAAGTATGGTAAACGGTAGGTTTGTTGTTGCTGTCGCAAGATGTTAGAAAAAAACCTAGACATATGAAAAACAAAAAATGTAACATAGATACCTTCTTAATGATATATAGAAAAAACATAATTAGATTATATCTATTTATCTAAAGATAAATCTAAATAAAATTTGGGAAAATTGGTATTTTTTAAAAATACCAAGCCTTTTTATACAAAAGGCTTTAAGAAGTTATGCAGTAAAAGTTTATTATTTGAATTGTAAACATAAACCTTTGTCAGTGTGGCATGCTACTTTTTTGATAAGTTCTGCTAGTTTGTCAGCTCCTAGTTTATTGGTATGGACATCATCACCGTAACTGTATTTTTTTAAGTAGTTATTGACTTCTTTGGAAGTTTTTCTTGGAGCAGCATCTTTCAAATAAAATTCAAAGGAAGCTTTTGTAAGATCCAATAATAAAACAGTTTTACCTTCCTCTACGTATTTCTTCTGTAAATCTCTCATTGCTTGTGGATAGTCCAGTGTCTGACCTCTAAAAGGATGATTATCATATTTACTGTAAGCAGGATTAAGCCAATAGGCACGTCTTGCATCACAAGATTTTAAACCTACATAGTTTGGATTGTCTTGATCACATGTATTATAAAGTAAACTTCTTACACTAGGTGAAGTTACTAAGACAGGAGTTACATTGTGTGCCAATGCAAAGTCTATGTATCTACGTAAGTTGTCTTCAAAGCTGGTAAGTCCACTTGGAAGTGTTTTCCCACGCTCTTTGGCGATTTTTATATTTTTTTCAGGAGCTGTTCTTATTTTAGGATCAAGTGGAATAGCAGATGCTCTATCATTGCCTCCAAATTGTATCATGAGAAATGCACCTTTACTTATATCTGCACTCTTAATACCTTGTTTTGTTTTATCCCAGTGTTTTAGCTTAGGGTTTGAACGAGGTGCTCTAGTTGCAAATGTTAATGAACTCGTACCGGAACGTGCATAGTTAGTTACTTTTGAACGATCTTTTGCAAAATCATTCAATACATCACCCCATCCCCATCCAACTCTTTTTCCGTTTCTATCCATCCCATTATGTACGGTTGAATCACCAATGATAAAAAGAGGAACAGGTTTGGTAACTTGTGTTAGTTCTTGTGCCGGTACATCAGGAGTATTCTCTTCCTCCTCATGAACAGTCGTGTTAGTATTAGTATCAGTATTAGTAACAGTACTTGTATCAGGTACTGTTACATTATTTGTAGTATTACTTGCAATATCACTGTTTGCTTCTGGATTTTGAGCACTGCCAGATCCACAAGCAATAAGGAAAATAGATGTTGATAATATGAGTATAAATTTATAGATTGTATTCACAATAGATCCTTTTTTTATTTTTAATAGCTTTGAGTGAATGCACCGATCTCATTTAGAGTAGAGTCATCACTTAGTTTAAGAAATTTATTAGAATGAGGATCTGTGCTTAAAAATGTCACTTTTTCATCTAATTGCCATGAATT
>Ga0256827_10001325_pt1 | contig 15803 bp, 19 predicted proteins | sample CV84metaG_FD_185977 | JGI IMG/M metagenome (GOLD analysis project Ga0256827, IMG submission 185977) | Hydrothermal vent microbial communities from East Pacific Rise, Pacific Ocean - CV84 | ecosystem: Environmental > Aquatic > Marine > Hydrothermal vents | place: Pacific Ocean: East Pacific Rise... | reverse complement strand
ATACATCACTAAAAAGCTTATATGCTATCATTTGAACTAACAATATTGCCGGTTGAGTATATGCAGTTTGACCAAGTTTATCATTTTCTTCAAAAATCAACTCTTTAAAATCAACACCTATACGCTCTCCAGCTTTTTCAAACATCTCACGTGCGACTTCAGAATTTTCATAAAAATCTTTTCCCATCCCAAATGCTTGAGATCCTTGTCCTGCAAATATCATTGCTATTTTGCTCATTTTTTTCTCCTATCTTATAAATACTGTTTATTATCAGCTATTTTTTTTCTTAGTGTATTTCTATTAAGTCCCAACTTGTCAGAAAGCTGAAGTTGCGATTTAAATTTTTTTAATCCCGCTCTAATTAGTGGAACTTCATATAGATATAAAAAATTTCTATAATCACTATTTGAACCAAGTCTAGCGTATAAATAATTTTCAATTATATCTATTAATTCTATATCTTTTATATCTTGAAGAAGATAATTTATCATAACTTGTCTACGCAAAGAGTTGGCATTTTTAGACAAATCTGGCTTAAAATATTCTATATCAAATTTATCTTGAGCACCAAATAAACTTGCCGCTTCATATGCAAATTTTTCTATTAGTGCATCCACATCTTCTTTTCTTTTGCTAAGAGGTGGAATATTAAATTTGATACTAAATAGTTCATCTACTGATTTATTATTGAAAGATTCTTTTGAAGTAGCGATAACCCTAATATATTTTAAATTGATTATCTCTAAAAGACGTTTAACATTTGGTGAACTATCTATATTTAGTATAATAATCTCATTACAACTATCTATAGCTGTTAATAGTTCATCAAAATCAGATGCATCAAAAATTGGTGCATCTGGAAGTATAAAAGTTGCTAGTGTTTTTTTTCCAACACCACTCTCACCCATAATAAGTGCGTTAACCGTAAGTGTTTTTAAAAGTGTAGCTGTTTTCTTTGCTTGATAAGAAGCTTCAGAAGCAGTTATAAAACTAGTGACATCCACAACCGCTGCCACCACCTGTACCGCAACATTCATCATCTTCTTGTTTGTTTTCAGCAGGGATACCTGTCATAGCCTCTTCTGCAGAAGCATCTCTAACATTATTAAGTGTTACACTAAACATTAGATCTTTACCAGCTAAAGGATGATTAAAATCAATCATAACAGTACTTTCACCTATCTCTTTTACTATAACTTGCACAGTTGAACCATCTTCACCTTGACCATAAAGTGTCATACCAACTTCTAACTCTATACCAGCAAATTGATCAGCAGGTACTTCTTGAGTAGCATCTGCATTGTATTCTCCATATGCATCTTCAGGTTTTACTAGTATATCAGCTTTTTCCCCTATACTCATATCTAATAGACCTTTTTCTAAACCTGGAATAATTTGACCTTTTCCAAACATAAAAACTAATGGAGCTCCACCAACATTACTATCTACAACTTTATCACCATCACGTACTTCATACTCTATTGATACTATTTGATTTTCTGCTATTGCCATATTTTTTACCTTATTATTTAATTTTGTGATTTTATCATAAAAATCTGTATTATTACTGAATATATTTCTCAGCTTCTTTTGCTTCTACTGAATTTGGATATTTTGAAACAATTGCATTAAAAAATGCTTGAGCATGCTTATTATCACCTGTTTTTCTCATAGAAATTGCAGTATGCAACATTAATTTTGGCATATAGGAAGCTTTTGAATATAAAGAACTACTTTTTTTAAAATATGATATAGCATTAGCATAGTTTTTTCTACGATAATACATTTCACCTATCATATAATGAGAATAAGCAGGTTTATAATTACTTTTTATAAGATATTCAAAATATTCTATAGCATTAGTATAATATCTTTTTTTATAATAAGCATTAGCTTTATCATATATATCTTTATTACTCATTGTAGACAATTTAGAATTTTTAGATTTTTGAACACTTTTTTTAGTTCCAGTTTTTAATTCTTGTGCCATTAAGTGTTTAAATTTATTAACATCATTTACAAGGGAATTAAATTCTGATTTTGAAACATATTGTGCATTTATTTCGTCTATTAGCTTAGACATTTCAGACAATACTAATTTCATATTTTCTATCTTTTGAGAATTAGATTGAGCTAAATCACCGACTCTTATTTGAAATTCATCACTACTTTGTGTATTTTTAGAAATCTGTTCTTCTTGCTTTTGAATAGCTAACTTATTATTATGTGCTTTTCTACTTAAACTCTCCACTATACTTTGAAGCCCATCAATTCTATCTCTTAAAGAATTAAGCTTATTATCTTGATTGTTACTTTTTATAGCAACTTTTTTAAGTTCATCTTTTGTATCAAGTATAACTTTTTCGTTTGATGTTAATCCATAAGGGGCAGGATTGGACAGATCTCCAGCACCAAACGCAGATGGTTCAGCACTAAGGAGAAGAGTTGAAAGTACACTAAAGGCTAAGATGCCAATTGTACTGTATTTCATAATTTAAACTACGGAAGAAGTTTAAAATCTACACGACGGTTTTTAGCCCAACATGCTTGTGTTTTATCATTACACACAGGATTACTCTCACCATAACTTACCATAGATATACGTTTAGCATCTATACCTTCTGCTACAAGAGATTTTTTAACTGCATCAGCACGTTTCAAGCCAAGAGCAAAATTATACTCATCACTACCCCATTCATCACAATTACCTTCAAGTTTAACACTATAGTCTGAAGCCACTTCTTTACCAATTTTAGCTGCTGCTGAAATTTTTTCTTGATTTGTTGCATCTATACTAAACTTATCAAATGCAAAATATATAGGAGAAATTGAATTTTCTATATCAGCCATTGACATTTTATTTGAACCATTATCAGATGAGTTAACCATACTATCTTCAGATGTAACTGTTTCTGTATCAACAGCTTCAACCTCATGAGTTTGTCCCATATCAGTATTTGCTTTTGTATCTACTGCTGGTTCTGTTGTACTACAGCCACTAAAAACTAAAAGTGCTGCTACAACACTTGAAAGTATTATACTTTTCATATTTGTCTTCCTTACGATTTTAAAAATTAAGTTATTATACCAAATAAACGACTAATATATTTTAAATATATGTCTTATTTTTATATTTTCACCAATCTAATGATTGAATCTTTCCATATTTCAATGGAAAAAGATAGTTTTTATTATAATTTAATCTAATAATACCAAGAGAACTTTGTGTTTTATAATTTTTTATAAAAAGAATAGCATCACCATCCCTTGAAAATCTAGGAAATTCATTAATTCCTGTAGCTGTCAGCCTTCTTATAAAATCTGTTTTTGTAGAGATAAGATGAAGATTAAAGGTATTATTACTAAATGCATTTGAACTCTCTCTAGCTTTATAAACAATATAATCTCCATTTGCACTACATGCAGAATTACTTCTACCATAATAAACAACTTGTTCTACTTCTTTAGTTTTTAAATCTTTAGAAAATACATTTGGATATCCAAGTCTTGATGAAATAAATACTATTTTATTATCATTTAAGAATTGTGCATTTACATCTATACCACCGTAAGTGGTTTCTCTTTTATATTTTTTAGAATTTACATTATAACTATATATATCTGGTTGACCATTTCTTGCCATAGTTAACAATAATTTATCTCCGTTATCACTAACATCAGAACATATCATCATTCCATCAGAAGATATAATATTTTTTATTTTTAATGTCTTAATATTTACATATTTCAATGTTGGTCTGTGAGCATCTAATGCAGTATAATAAAATGCTGTTTGTTTTTTATTTGCCCATTTCGGAAAAACATTAAACCCACCTTTTATAACTACATGTTGATAAGACAATGTATAATCAGATATAACTATCTCACTTTTTTTTGTTCCGATAATTCTTGAAAACATAACTTTTCTTTTCATCCATTCTACTGACGGCTCACCCATAAAATTATTTATATCATAAGCTATAGCATGAGTTACAAACATATATATATTTTTTCTACTAACTTTATAATTTTTAGAAAAAACTTCTTCATCATTATTAATGAGTTTCATAGAAACATACAGCCCATCACTATCGGTTTGTGATAATAAATATCTAATAACATATTTACTATCTTTATTATCCACAAGTACACTATTTGCTTCATAGTCATTATATCTATGAAAACGATCAACATTAAAGATAGAAAGAACATTTAAATCAGCTATCAATGATTTGAAAAATTTCAACTTAAATGTATCATCATAACTTTGTGTAGAATCTTCAACCGCTACAGAAGGCAATGAATCTGCCTTTTTTATAACCTCTATTGTTGCATCATTTGCAAATAAAAGGCCAAATAACATAAATAAAGAAAATATAATTTTCAAATTTACTCCTTAGATGTAATTATTACTATAGTTTTTGTTGATATATTTTGTGGATTAACAGGAAAGATAACATTTTGTAATCTTTTTTTAATCCTATCAACTTCATCATTTAAAGCCTGATTATTTGAATAATTCAATACTCTAAAATCTATCACCTTACCAAGTGCATTAAGCTCAATAACAGTCTTAACACTATTACCTTCAGTATTTGGTGGTACATGAAAATATTTATATACTAAAGCTTGTATTTTAGCCAAATATTCATTAACTTCATTTGCACTAGATGATGCTTTTGAAAACTTATCATTATTTATTTTATCTATCTTTTCTAACTCCTTAGAGATAGATTTAACTTGATTATTTTTAACTTTTTTAATAGTTTTTTGAATTTCCATTAATCTTTTTGTATTTTTTGGTTTAATCTTTTTTTTCTTTGGAACTATTTTTTTAGCCCAAACATCGTTAAAAAGATCATTTACATCTATATTTTCACTTATAACTTTTGAACTAGTCTCTATTTCTTCTTTTACTTTAGTCTTCTCTTGCTTAACAACAGTAGTATTCTTTACTTTAGGAGTTTCTAATGAAATAGATATAAAATTATCTTTTTTTAATGCATAACTATTTATTTTTACTTTTGAAAACATCATATAGAAAAATGAAAATAACACAATGGCAAATAAACTAAAAGATATAAGGCCACTTATGTAAAAATAAAATGTATCTTTATTATCCATTTGTAGCTAGAGAGACCTCAGAAAATCCAGCTTGTTTAACAGCTGCTAATATAGACATAACTACACCATAATCTAAACTTTTATCTGCACTTATCAAAACAGTAGCTTTTTTATCAAGCTTGTTAGAATAAAGCATAAAATTATCTATAAACGAATTTAACAAATAATTATCTTTATTTATTTTGACATTTTTATCTTTATCTATAGATATATGAACAGGTGGAATTTTAGAAAGTTGTTGAGTAGTAGAACCTTGAGGTAATTTAATATTTTCCTCAAAAATAATATTTGGAGCAATAACCATCAAAATAGCCAAAAGCACTAACATAACATCAACCAAAGGAGTAATATTCAACTCAGGTTTATCATCCCAATCATAGATCACAACTATACCTTACGAGCTAAGATTGCATCACTTTGCATTTGAAGATAAGATATTAATTCAAAAGATTTTCTTTTTAGTATCTGATGATAAGTATATGAAAATATAGCTACAAAAATACCAGCAGCAGTAGCTATCAATGCATCTGATACCCCTGTAGAAATAACACTCATACTTCCAGATGTTTGACCTATATGAGAAAATGTATCCAATATAGAAACAACTGTACCAAATAAACCAATAAATGGTGTAGTAGATGCAAAAACAGATAAAACAGATAAACCTTTAGTCGCCTCTTTTGTAGCTGCAAGCATACCTAAAGCTAAAACTTCTTTTGAAACAACATTACTTGTTTTTATAAAATTATTTAAAAAAGAGTTTTCACTTACAGAAGAACTACCCATTAGTAATGCTTCAAGAGAATTACTTTCTCTTGAAGACCAATTACTTATACTAAAATATCTATATAAAAAAACCCAGTTCAAAACTATAAAATATATAGCTAATAAAGCTAAGACACCTATAGTTACTGGATGACTTTTTAAATAAAAATCTAGTATATTATTTAACATGTAATTAAATTAACTTTTGAGCTGCTGATTCTATTCTAGCAGATACAGATGCGATAGCAGAGCTAGAGTCTGCAACATCAGCAATAAGTTTTTTAGCATCTTCTAGAGCTTGTGCTATTTCTGATTCATTTTCACCACGAATAGCTGTTGCACCTTCTACAAGAATTATAACTTTCTCTTCATCAACTTGAACAACACCCCAGTTGATAACAATTGCTTCAACTGATTTATCTTCTTTTTCAACATCAACAACACCACTAGTAAGAAGTGTAGTTAATGATGCATGACCAGCAAGTACTCCAAATTCTCCCTCTTCACCAGGAAGAACTACACTAACAACGTCACCATTAAAGATTTCGCCATTAGGAGTTAGGATTTCAAGTTTAAACATATCCATTATAGTCCTTTAATAAGCCCAATAAAAAGGCTTATTTATTTTTCTCATGTTTAGCTATAGCTTCATCCATACCGCCAACCATATAGAATGAATTTTCAGACATATGATCGTATTCACCGTTTAAGATACCTTTGAAACCAGCGATTGTATCTTCAAGTTTAACATATTTACCAGGAGCACCAGTAAATACTTCAGCAACGAAGAATGGTTGAGAAAGAAACTTCTCAATTTTACGAGCACGTTCAACAACATTTTTGTCATCTTCAGAAAGCTCATCCATACCAAGAATTGCAATAATATCTTGAAGATCTTTATATTTTTGAAGAGTTTGTTGAACACCACGTGCTACATTATAATGCTCTTCACCAATAATTTGTGGATCAAGTAATCTTGAAGTTGAATCAAGTGGATCAACTGCAGGATAGATACCTTTTTCAGCAATTTTACGGTTAAGTACTGTAGTTGCATCTAAGTGAGCAAAAACAGAAGCTGGAGCAGGGTCAGTTAAGTCATCTGCTGGTACATATACAGCTTGAACAGAAGTAATTGAACCAGTTTTTGTAGATGTGATTCTATCTTGTAATGCACCCATCTCACGAGCAAGTGTTGGTTGATAACCAACTGCTGAAGGGATACGTCCAAGAAGTGCAGACATCTCTGAACCAGACTGTGCGAAACGGAAGATATTATCGATAAACATCAATACATCAAGACCTTTTTCATCACGGAAGTACTCAGCCATAGTAATACCTGTAAGAGCAATACGGTTACGTGCTCCTGGAGGCTCACTCATCTGACCGTAGCACAGTGCAACTTTATCCAGTACGTTAGAATCTTTCATTTCGTGATAAAGGTCATTACCTTCACGAGTTCTCTCACCAACACCAGCAAATACAGATAAACCATCATGACCATGAGCAACATTATGTATAAGCTCCATAATAATAACTGTTTTACCAACACCAGCACCACCAAATAGACCAACTTTACCACCTTTAGAATAAGGAGCAAGTAAATCAACAACTTTGATACCAGTTTCAAACATTTCAGTAGTAGTTGACTGATCAACTAGTGGTGGTGGTGCACGGTGAATAGACCATTCTGGTGCATCTTTGATTTCATCAAAACCATCAATAGTTTCACCAATAACATTGAAGATACGGCCAAGAACTTTCTCTCCAACAGGAACTTTAATAGGAGCACCTGTAGCAGTAGCATCCATACCACGTACTAAACCTTCACTCATATCCATAGCAATAGTTCTAACACGACCATCACCTAAGTGAGCAGCAACTTCTAACACTAGACGGTGCTCACTACCCTCTAAATTAACTTTAACTTCAATTGCTTCATTGATAGTTGGAAGGTATCCATCAAAATCAACATCAACAACAGGACCCATTACCTGGCTAATTTTTCCAATCATATTTTTCTCCATTATTTCATAGACTCCACACCACTGATAATTTCAATCAGTTCTGTAGTAATAGCAGCTTGACGTGCTTTATTAAACTCAACGTTAAGTGATTTAACCATCTCTTTAGCATTATTTGTTGCTGTATCCATAGCTTGCATACGAGCTGAATGTTCAGCAGCAACTGAATCTATCAGTGCATAATACATATTATAATCAACATATTTATTCACTAAAGAGTCTAACATATCTTCTTCGTTTTCAGCTTCCACTTCTAACATTGATGTATGCTTATCTTCATCACATTTAAACTTATCAGTATCTACAGGTAAAACCTTATTAATATGTAACTCTTGAGTTATCATATTTTTATACCCATTATAAACTATATGTAAAGCATCAATCTTTCCATCTTTATAGTCTAATACTGATGTTCTTATAAATTCGTCAGATCTTACTTTGTCAGGCTTAGAACTTAGATTCATAACTGAGTCAAAAAGTTCAACTTCATTATATTTAAAAAATTCTATACCTTTTTTACCGATACCACGTAAACGCACTTTTACATTTTGATCTTTATACTCTTTTAAAAGTTTTTTAACAGCTTTAATAGTTTGTATATTAAAACCACCACAAAGACCTTTATCTGCAGTTACAAATACAATGTCGACCATCTTAGGATTTTCAATCTTGTTAAAACAACGATTATCAATTCCACCAATTTTACTACATTTGATGCGTCCAGCTATTTCGGCAATTACCTGATTCATCTTTTGAGCATAAAGACGAGAGCGTTTTGCAAGCTCTTCTGCACGGCGAAGTTTTGCAGTTGAAACAAGTTTCATCGCACGTGTTGTCTTTTGAGTGTTCGAAACACTCTTTATCTGTCTTTGAATATCTTTCAAGTTTGCCATTGATTATCCCTTAGTTAGCTACAAAGCTAGCTTTAAACTCTTCAAGTGCTTTCATCAATAGTGCTTTAGTATCATCATCAACTTTTGAAGAACTTCTAATATTTTCAAAAATCTGAGGATATGATGCTTCTATAAATGGATATAACTCAGCTTCAAAACGAACAACATTTGATGCATCAAAATCATCTAAGAAACCTTCATTACCAGCAAAGATTATTACAACTTGTTTTTCAGCAGAAAGAGGTGAAAAAGGTCCTTGTTTTAGAACTTCTACCATTCTTTGACCACGCTCCAATTGATTACGAGACACTTCATCAAGATCAGATGCAAACTGAGCAAATGCTTGAAGTTCACGATATTGTGCAAGATCAAGTCTTAATGTACCAGCAACTTGCTTAGTAGCTTTAATTTGCGCAGCACCACCAACACGAGAAACTGAAAGACCAACATTGATCGCTGGACGTACACCAGAATTAAATAGTTCAGTTTCAAGGAAAATTTGTCCATCAGTAATTGAGATAACATTTGTTGGAATATATGCAGCAACATCTCCAGCTTGAGTCTCAATAATAGGAAGTGCTGTAAGAGAACCAGCTCCATCTTCATCACAAACTTTCGCAGCTCTCTCAAGTAATCTTGAGTGAACATAGAAAACATCACCCGGATATGCTTCACGACCTGGAGGACGACGAAGGATAAGTGACATTTCACGGTATGCAACTGCATGCTTAGATAAATCATCATATACAATAAGACCATGTCTTGCATTGTCACGGAAATATTCACCCATTGTAACACCAGTATATGGAGCTAAAAATTGTAATGCTGCAGCTTCAGCAGCTGTTGCAGATACAATAATTGTATATTCCATTGCTCCATGTTCTTCTAAACGACGAACAATTTGTGCAATTGTTGACTCTTTTTGACCTATAGCAACGTATACACAAGATACGCCATTACCTTTTTGGTTGATAATAGTATCTATAGCAACTGTTGTTTTACCTGTTTGACGGTCACCAATAATAAGTTCACGTTGACCACGTCCGATTGGAACTAGTGCATCAATAGCTTTAATACCAGTAGCAAGTGGTTCATGAACAGATTTACGATTCATAATACCAGGAGCTTTTTCCTCAACAAAACGAGTTTCAGTAGTTTCAATAGGACCTTTACCATCTATAGGCTCACCAAGTGCATTTACAACACGACCAAGAAGCGCATCACCTACAGGAACACGTAAAAGCTTTCCAAGACGTTTAACACTCATACCCTCACGAAGTGCTTCACCAGAACCAAGGATAACAACACCTACGCTGCTTTCTTCAAGGTTCATTACTAAACCTTTAGTTCCATCTTCAAATTCCACCATTTCACCAGCCATAACATTGCTTAGTCCGTAAACTTGAGCAACACCATCAGCATAAGAAACAATCTTACCTGTTTCATTAATATCAACACTTAATTCAAAGTTGTCAATACGTTCTTTTATTATTGAGCTGATTTCATCAGCTTGAATTTTTGCTACCACTATTATTCTCCTCTTATGAAGTTAAATTGCTTTAATTATATGTTCTATAATTTGACTATCAATTCTGTCTTTAGAAAAATTAATCTCTATACCAAGTCCCTCTACTTCCACTTTAATACCGTTAAAATCATTTTTAACAGCTTTTAATGTGATTTTTGAGTCAAACTTTTTCCCTAACCCAGAACTTAATTGATTTAATGTTTTTGTTTCAATATTACTATTGCTATATATAACACCACTATATGATTTAGTTGTATTAGCCATATCTTTTCTTAATTCACTAGCTAAAGCTGGAATAATCGAAATACGTTTATTTTCAACTAAAAGTTTTATTAAGTTATCTACTTGTTTAGATTTTGCAGGTTTTACAGAATCCAAAAGAATTGATGCTTTATCATCAGAACTTACATTTGGATTTGAGATAATATTAACAAACTTAGCATCACTAAAAGATTCTGCCAATGAAGAAAATATATCTGTGATACCTTGCATAGATTTTGAATCAACACTAGATTTTATAGCTTTAATATATCTCTTTGCTATTAATTCTTCCATATTAAGCAACCTTCTTCAATATAACGTTTGCCATAGTTTTTTTGTCGAAGCTATCTGCACTTTGAGAAAGTGTTTGTGCTAATATCTCTTCTACAACTGTACGAACCATTTTTCTTTGTTCAAAATCTTTTAATGATTCATTATGATTTGAAAGTGACTCTAATTCAATTTCACATTGTGACATTATTTTATCATTAATAATTTTATTTTCTTTTCTTGTAGTAACATTTAATTCTTCAGCAAACTTTTCAGCTTCTGCAATTTTTGCCACTGCTTCTTTTTTTAGTTCAGCTGATTCGTTAAGTTTCACTTGAACTTGTTTTAGTTTATCTGCAATTTCTTGACTTCTACCAGAAAAGTAATTTTTTACAGGTTCCCCAATTAGATACCAAATAAGCCCAGCAAAAAGCAAGAAGTTAACAGTTCTTTGAACTATATCACTCTCACCATGTCCAGCTTCAGATGCTAATGCATAAGTTGATATCATTAGTATTAAGACTAAAATTCTACTCACATTACATCCTTTATATTTGACTAAATTTAGCTTTAACAGCTTTTTTAAACATTGGAACTTGTGACATTAAGTCAGTAGTCAACTCTTCTTTAGCTTTCGCAAGTGATTGCTCAAACTCTGTATATTCTTGTGCAAGCTCAGCACGCTTTGCTTCTAATTTACTATCTGCTAATTCTTTAGCATCCGCGATAACTTTTTCTCTTAGGGCCGCAGCTTCTAGTTTAGCATTCATAATTATATCTTCAGCTTTTTTATGTAATTCAGCGATTTCATCATCATTTGAACCTACTTTATCTAGGTCTTTTTTGATATCTTCATCACGTTTATTCATAAAGCTAAATAATGGATTATAAAGCCAACTATTTAGAACGGCTATAAGCGAAACAAATACAACAAATGTAGCCAAGAGTAGTATTGGATTTATATCTAACATAGCACCTCCTAAAAGTTGCGAGATTATACTATTATTAAATTGAAAGGATAGTTAAATGAAGGAAAAAATTGAAAAATTTATAATCAACTATTTAATATGTGACAAAAATTCCTCAATTTCATTTTGAGAATTAAACTCTAATGTTAATTTATTTTTAGATATTTTTGCTTTATATCCAAAATCTTCAAATTTATCTTTTAAATACTTAAAATCAAATTCAACAAAAGTTTTTTTAATTTTTTTAGGTTCAGAGGAAGGTGATTTCATAGACTTTATCATAGCTTCAACTTCTCTAACACTTAATTTTTGACCAACTATAGAATTAACAAGAAGTTGCTGAGTTTTTTCATCAAGTCCAACTAATACTTTAGCATGACCTGGAGTTATTTTCTTTTCAAGTAAAGCTTTTTGAGTTTTTTGAGATAACTGTAGTAACCTTAGAGTATTTGTTATATGTGCTCTACTTTTATGTATCATAGATGACAATTCTTCATGAGTAAAGTCATGCAATTTTATCAATTCTCCATAAGCTTGTGCTAATTCTATAGAATTTAACTCTTCTCTTTGAATATTTTCAATAAGAGCGAATTGACGCATTTTTTGTTCATCAGTATTTAAGATAACAGCTCTTATATCTTTTAATTTTGCAAGCTTACAAGCACGAAATCTTCGTTCACCTGCAATAAGTACATAACCATCTATATCTTCAGTCACTACAATAGGTTGCAATAAACCATCTCTTTTAATAGATTCTGAAAGTTCTAAAAGTGATGCTTCATCAAATGATTTTCTAGGCTGAAAAGGATTTGGTCTGATATCCCTTAAAGGAATTTCCAATATCTCATCACGTTGAGAACCTTCATTTTCATAAGCTTCATCTATCTCACCCAATAGTGCATCTAATCCACGTCCTAACTTTTGTGATTTCATTATTTAATTATTGCCTGTGCTAAATTTTGATACGCTATAGAACCACTAGATTTAACATCATAAAGTATAGCTGGTTTACCAAATGATGGTGATTCTGCTAATTTTACATTTCTAGGAACTACTATATACTTTTCATCTTTATCTTTAAAAAGCTTACCTTTAAAATGTTGCCTTAAATCCGCAAATACTTGTTTTGAAAGATTATTTTGAGAACTAAACATTGTAGGTAAAAACCCTTTTATACTTAGTTTTGGATTAATCGATTTTCTAACTAACTTTACCGTATTTAATAACTGAGCAAGTCCTTCAAGCGCAAAAAATTCACACTGTATAGGAATTATTACAGAATTTGAAGCTGACAAGGCATTAATAGTCATTGGCCCCAATGCAGGCGGTGAATCAATTATAATATAATCATAATCTTTTTTAATATTTGAGATGGCTTTTTTTAAAACCAACTCACGCCCTTTAGCCTTATCTGCATCATAATATTCTTTTTCTATACCAACTAGACCTATATTTGACGGTACTAAATGCAAAGTTGGTAAATCAGATTTAAGTATAATATCTTTTAATTTTTTTGTACCTATTAGAACATGATATATATTAAATTCATAATCATTTCTATGAAAACCAAGCGATGTTGTAGCGTTTGCTTGAGGATCTGAATCTATTAATAATACTTTTTTTTCTGCCACGGCAAGGGATGCTGCTAAATTTACAGCTGTAGTAGTTTTACCAACTCCACCCTTTTGGTTTGCAATTACAATTACTTCGCTCATCTTAGACTATATATCCTCTCGCCATTAATAGTTATACTACCATCATCTTCAAGTACAGCTTCACTTAATGAAACTTTTTCTTTATTTATGTGTGTGAAAAATTTTTGATTGAATTCAAATTGTAACTTATATTTACTAAAAATTTGCTTCCATAAGATATTTTTTTCTATATTTTTAAAATATCTTTTTAAAAGTATTTCCCTTGATATATTAATATCTAATTTTGAATAATTATCACTTGAAATTAATATATTTAAACCCACCCCACATATTAAAGTATTACCAACTATAGTAGTTATCATACCACCTATTTTTTTATCACCTATATAAAGATCATTTGGCCATTTTAACCATACTTTTGATCCAAAATCTTCTAATGTAAATTTCATAAGATATGAAAAATATATAGATGCAGATTCTAATTTTAAATCTTCTGCCAAATCATTTATATCTATCGCAAAAGATAAAAACAGATTTCCATCTTTTGATTGCCACTTATTATCTCTACTTCCTATTCCATTTAATTGTATATCACTAACTACAGCTATGGGAGCTTTTAAAGTTTGATTTTTTATATGTTCTTTTAAATATATTTGTGTTGATTCTAAACTTTTATAGTATAAAATCTTCAACATTTAACCTTTTTCCATTAACATAAGAGAAGACATCCATCTCTTTTTTAGATTCTGGTTGAATCTTATAGATTTTTAATGAACCTTTAGCACATCCTACTATTATATATTCTTTAGTAATTTCTAAAATCTCTCCTACTTTATTTGTAGTATTATCTTCATTTAATGATAGTTTTTTTAATTTAAGTCCATTATTTAAATATATACCTGGCCATGGAGTAAAAGCACGATATTTATTATAAATTATTTTTGCATCGTCAAAATTAATTAATCCATCTTGTTTTGTTATTTTTTTACAATGGGTAGCTAAATTCTCATCTTGCTTCGATGGTATAATTAAATTAAAGTTTTTTAACACATCCACAGTTAATAATTTAGCTATTTCAGTCAAATTATCAAATAGTTCTTCTACCATCATATCTGACGATACATCTAAATAAACTATCTTAAGTATATCTCCAGTATCTAGCCCCTCTTCCATTAGCATTGCAGTAACACCTGTTTTTTTATCACCATTCAATAATGTTTGCTGAATTGGACTAGCACCCCTATATTGAGGTAATATTGAAGCATGGAGATTTATACATGGTGCATGATCTAGTATCTTTTTTGGTAGTATCTGTCCATAAGCAGCTACAACTATATAATCACATTTGATTTTTAAAAGATCTCTAACAACATCCTCATCTCTTAATCTATTTGGTTGATATACATCTATATAATTTTCTTGTGCTAAAACTTTAACAGAAGGTGGAGTCATCACTTTTTTTCTACCAACTGGTTTATCAGGTTGAGTGTACACTGCTACAACATTTATATCTTTATCTTGGATAAGTGTATCTAAAATCTTTTGAGCATACTCTGGTGTCCCCATAAATATAACATCTAACATCTTTTATCCTTTGTAAATAGTGTACCGCCAATATGCTTGTTTTTTAACATAAAACTTCTAACATCTAAAAGATCAAATCCACTTGCTAAAAACATATCTATATCATTATCTAAAAGATACGAAGCAGCTTTTAACTTTGTAACAATACCACCTGTTGCGAATATATTGTTTGGTGTTACATCCTTAGCAAGTTCATCATCACTTATATGATTTACTATCTTTAAAACTTTGGCTTTAGGATTTTGTCTTGGATCTGCATCATAATATGCATCGATATCTGAGAGTATGATAAGTATATCTGAAGCAGTATGTTTTGCTATATAAGCTGAGAGTTGATCATTGTCTCCAACCTCTAATTCATCTGTGGATGTTGCATCATTTTCATTTACTATAGGTATAACACCATTCTCAAGTAAAGTATCTACCGTGTTTTTAACTCTTTGGATATCATCTGTTTTATTAAGATTTACTGCAGTAACTAAAACCTGTGCTGTTATGATATTATAGTTATGGAATTTTTTAGCATACTTTTGCATAAGTATAGGTTGACCTATAGCTGCAAGTGCTTGTTTATTTGCTATAACACTTCTGTCCAATTGTAGCTCAGTATATCCACCAGCCACTGCACCAGAAGAAACAAGTATAACTTCATTGTTTTTTTTAAGTTCTGCTAAAAAATCAACTAATGCTTGCATCCTATCTAGTGCTATAGTACCATCTTGTGTCAAAACTG
>Ga0256827_10001324_pt1 | contig 15812 bp, 9 predicted proteins | sample CV84metaG_FD_185977 | JGI IMG/M metagenome (GOLD analysis project Ga0256827, IMG submission 185977) | Hydrothermal vent microbial communities from East Pacific Rise, Pacific Ocean - CV84 | ecosystem: Environmental > Aquatic > Marine > Hydrothermal vents | place: Pacific Ocean: East Pacific Rise... | reverse complement strand
TGTTGTAAGTGGCAGCTGTATGATCAAAGATCACGCTGTAGAGCTTGTGGTCTTTGACTTCTCTTTCATGGGAGGGAGTCTCGGCTCTGTAGAGGGAGAGAAAATCGTACGTGCTATCGACCGTGCCATAGAGAAAAAATGTGGTGTGGTGATTGTCTCTGCTTCGGGCGGAGCAAGAATGCAGGAGAGTACCTATGCGCTTCTTCAGATGAGCAAAACCTCTGCAGCACTCAGAAAGTTGGCGGATCACAACCTGCCCTATATCTCGGTATTGACTGATCCTACTATGGGTGGGGTGAGTGCTTCTTTTGCAATGTTGGGAGACATCATCATGGCAGAGCCCAATGCACTCATCGGTTTTGCCGGACAGCGGGTGATCAAGCAGACGGTGGGTGTAGACCTTCCGGAGGGTTTTCAGCGTGCAGAATTTCTACTTGAACACGGTTTGATCGATATGGTGGTTGATCGTAATGAGATGAAAGAGAGTATCGGTCATTTCATGAAACTTTTCCTGGGAAAAGATGATACCGTGGTGGCAGCTTCCTCTCTCAGCGAAGCGCTACACGAAGAGGCATAGTTTTACTCTGCATAAGGAGTCCCCAATGCTATATCAAGCAGTAACCTATACAGAAGATCTTCCTGAGTATACCCAAAAACACAGTAAGGTTTATCGGAAAAGTGGTAAAATCAAAACCAGTTTTTATGAAAAGGAGCTCCGCAAACTCCAGTATGAGATTGTCAAGCTTCAAAAGTGGGTGATCGATACCAATCAGCGGCTGCTGATTATCTTTGAGGGGATGGATACTGCAGGAAAAAGCTCTACCATCAAAGCACTTTCTCCTTATCTAAATCCTAGATCTTCTCGCGCTGTAGCATTGCCGAAGCCCAATGACAAGGAGCTGGGACAGTGGTACTTCCAGCGGCATTTCAAGCAGATTCCCAATAAGGGTGAAATGGTCTTTTTTGACCGTAGCTGGTATAACAGAGCCGGGATCGAGCAGGTTTTTGGCTTCTGTACGCAGGCACAGCATGATCACTTCTATGTGCAGGTCAATGAGGTGGAAAAAATGTTGGTAGAGGATGGACTGCTCTTTTTCAAGTTTTATCTTAACATTGACAAGGAGACTCAGGCAGCACGCATCAGAGACCGAGAAGAGGATCCTCTCAAGAGCTGGAAGCTCTCCAAGTTGGACTATATGTCATATGAGAAGTATGATACCTATGTGGCGCTTAGAGACAAGATGTTTCGACTTTCCGGTACTGCACATGCCCCTTGGATCTGCTTAGAGGCTGTGGATAAAAAGCGTGCCAGACTCAATGCTATTCGTTATCTTCTTTCTGCCATTGCGTATGAGGGGAAAGATCTGGCATTTATCTCTGGGGTGGACGGGGCGATTGTCGAAGGTTATTTAGGAGGGTGATACTCTTCCCAGTACTTTGGTTTTCCAAGATAGAAGCCCTGTAGATACTCTACATCGAGTTCCAGTAAGCTTTCCAGTATTTTTTTGCTTGAGACATGTTCTGCAACTACCTTTGTGTTTTGAGATTTCCCCATTTCATTGATAAGTTTTATAATAGCAGATACCTTTTCATTGTTATTCTCCAGTTCTTTGACAAGGGTACTGTCGATCTTGATGATATCAATATCAAGTTTTGCCAGATAGACAAAGTTCGAGTACCCGCTGCCGAAATCATCTATAGCGATCTTTGATCCATACTGCTTAAGCTTCTTGAGTGTTAGATCTATATGTTCAAAATCTGTGATCTCATTATGCTCCAATATCTCAAAGGTGAGTCTACTGGCCAGATCCTGATTGGTTTCGAGTTCTTCCTGGATACTATCCATCATCTCCTCATTGTAGAGATCAGCAAGATCCATATTGATAGAGATGGTCTCTTTTGGGTTTTCCCGTAATCGAAAAAATGCATGGTTGATCACCCATCGACTAAGCCTTATATAATGGATGCTGTCTCGGATAAGATCCATAAAGTAATAGGGGGTTACAAGCGTGGAAGGATTGTATTCATCCATGATTCTTATTAGTGCTTCATAGGAATAGATCTGCATGGTACCTGCATGGTAGATAGGCTGAAAAAGACAGGTAAGCTGTCCATTGTCAATGGCATATTTTACATGGTCGATATTTTTATATTTAATATCGATATGTGAGATGTGATCCAGGATAGCCAGCCGGTTCTTTCCTAGACCCTTGAGTTCTAGAAGCTTTTTATCCAAGATATGCTCCATATCATAGAAGGAGCCCACCTCATCGGGTGTTTTTGCGGCACACATAGTAATTGTAAAAGAGATAGAATGGTTGTCTATCAAATACTTTCGGGAAGAGAGGTTCTCAAACAGGATGTGGGAAAACTTTGAGAGATCGGTTTCGGATTTTTCCAGAATAAGTAAAAATTCTGCTCCATGATTTCTGATGATTTTTGTATTTTCTGGCGCTATACCTTTAAGATACTTCACAAATACATACAGTGCTTTGTCGGCAATATCCCTTCCAAATTTATCATTAACCTGTATGAATTTGTCGATATCAATCAGTATGAAATCATAGGCATTTTCCTGATGCTCCTCGAAGTATTCTTTCCGGTAGAGTCGTGTATAGGCAGTAGTAAGAGGATCAATAAGAATACTCTTGCGAAGCCTATAGGAGCTGTAGGCAACATAGCCTAAAAAAACGATACTAAAGAAGATAAAGAGTTGAAGCAGGTGGACGATATACTGTATGGGAGAGTTAAAGCTTTTGATCTGCTTCTCGTATGTCTTGGAGAGGTCCAATACAAGTAGTGCGCTTGTTTTGTTGCCATCTCGTATGGGATATAAAAGTGATGCCCATACTTTTTTCACATCACCATGTTGTTTGATGATCTCAGGTATTCCGCTCTTGTAAATACGATGGAATATATGTGTTTCTGGAAAAAAAAGAGACTTGTATTCTGTCGGATCATTGATATCTCCATCGAGCAGAAATCTGAAGTTGTTCTGTACATCTTTATAGAGTACAAACATATTGGTAAAATGTTTTGTCTGAAAGGCATGTAGCATTTTGTTAAGGTTACTTCTATTAGAGATGCTGTTGTCTAGACAGGAAGAGAGTGGGGCACAGGTATAGTTTTGGATATAGTTTGTAATTCTGGCTGCATACTGATTGGCCTTGCTAATCTCTGATTTTTGTAGTGTTTTTGTATTTTCCTCTATGATATACTGTATATAAAAGGCGATCAGGACAAGAAACCCCATGATGATAAAAGTGTATTTGAGAGAGTGTCTGTGGGTCATAGCGCATTCACGGTGTATTTAAGATATTTCGCTGGGATAGAGATTCCCAGTCTTTTGAGCCTCTTCTTGATAAAGAGAAGTTGTGCACGTCCTTTACGCCAATAGAACGCACCAATAATATTTTTAGAATGATGCAGCAGACTATATTTGGTTGCCAGTATGATTGCTCTGCCAGAATGTGGTATGTACTTGAGCGAGCTTTTTTTACTGATTATCAGGGCATCTGCAGAGGAGGGGGTTTGTACCAGTGAAATGTTACTTGATTTGGAGAAAATTCTATAGAGTTCCTTATCATCTGTATAGATAGTATAGTGTGACTTATGGAGTAGCGATGCAAAAAGATCATGATAAATTTTGAGTGTACTCCTGACTTCCAATGCACTTAGATGCCAGCAGGAGAGTGCAAAGATCAGCAGGAGTTTTTTCAAAAAGTATACTCCATTTGAAGTGTAATTCTTCGATCTGAAACAGGTATATCAAGAGGTGCGATGGGCATGATGCCCCCCACGGGATCGGGTCTGAATCTATACATTTTATTTTCGATCCCTCTACCCAGAAGGTTTTCTCCTTTGAGTGTAAAAGAAAGGTTCTCTGCGGCATTCCAGGTGATGGCACTTGTGAGGTTAAAATAATTGAGATTATTTCCGTTATTTTTGTGCCAAACCAGACTGTTATAGAGCTCAAAATCATCAAAACTGTTGCTGAGTGCAAGGTGTCCTCCCCAGTCATTATAGTTGTAGAGACCAAGATCATCTTTGGATTGACCATATTGCAGGTGCAGATCGATTCTATTGTCGCTGCTGAAGTTGTAATTGTAATCAAACATAGCACTGAGATACTCTACTTCGGTTATGGGTGTACCGGGAGGGATGAGTAATCCGTTCTTCTCCTTCATCCCCATGAGCAGGAGTCTGGCATGCTGTTTTTCGTCTTGATAAGATATCTCATGCGTGAACCCCCATGAGGTCTGAATAGGAAATTTGCTCCCCGGAGGTATGGACGTAAGGGCTCTTGGATCTTTTGCAAACATGATTTTATAGAGATATGTTTTGTAGCTCCAATGCTCATTGGCATAGATATATCCAAATCTAAGGTGCCATAAATCACTGTCATCCACCTGTCCGTTTCTTTCTACATGACTATAGGAGAGTCCAAGCGAGAGGAGATGATTCTCTGTAAATTTATATTGGTCCTGGGCAAACAGAGAGGTGATTGACTCTTTATTGAATGCTGGCAAGGCAGGTGGTATTCCCGCTACTTTGAAAGACAAGAGCTTTTTCTGTCTTGCTTTGATTCCTGCAAGGATATGGTGGTTACCAAATTGGTTTTTGTAGGTAAGCTCTTCGGTGAGAGCACTTGTAGATATCTCGGCATCAAAGCTTGTGGCTCCAGCGATGGCACTCGTAAGCATAAGTGGTAAATCATCCTTTTGTCTAATCTCTACCTTTGTTCTATCGTAGGCAAACTGTGCATGCCACTGTGCATTGAATCGAATGGCATAATCCAGGTGTAAATTGGCATAATCCATCTCAGAGAGTTCAGGTGTAGCATCCCAGCTTAGGCCTGCGAGACTTTTGGCATCTTTGGAAAGGAGCTGAAGGTGGGCGATTTGATTTTCATTCTTGATGTACCCAAAGATCTGTGTACGGGTATAGTCTCTGTCAAGTGGTGTTCCTGTGCCATTGGCAATCTTGTTTCTTTTTGCATCAGTATGAGAGACATTGAACATATAGGAAAAATCATCCATCTCTTCCCCGTAGCTGAAAGTTTGAGAGCTGGATCCATTGTCTCCAATCAAAAGTGAAGCTTTTCCTTCTGAATCTCTTGCAGGATCTTTTGAGTAAATAAGCACAGTGAGATAAGAAGGTTCTGCTGAATTTTCAAAAGAAGGGGTACCGTAATAGAGCTCTATATGATCTGCAAAATTAAGATCTATATCACCGTAGAGCAGCATGCCACTGCCAAACCATCCGTGTGTGATCTCTACGCCATCTATATATATTCTGATAAAGTCACTGGCAAAAGGTGAAGGAGAATATCCAGCCAGAGGATCCGGTATCGCATATCTATTTTCTTTATAGTGTATAAAAGGGGTGGTCAAAAGGATATCTTTGAGTGTTTTTGCACGCATTTTTTCTATCTTCTCTCGTGTAAATAGAACAAGGTGCCCTTTGTTCTCATCAATTGTTTTTTGACTGGTATCATTCTTTTGACTAAATTCACTCAATAGGGTATCTACTGACTCCGCTGTAAGCGTAGCTGGGGATACCAACAGAAGACAAAGGATAGAAAAAAAGGATAAAGATTTGATAGATGTTGACATGGTGCTCTCTTGGCTTTAAAGTGCTGCTATTATACGCTATTTTTGTCAAGCCCTCTTTGACTGTAACTACAGGTATTCAAAATGGGCAAGAATGCTATGAAAAAACCTTTAACTCTTTCATAGACTACCCAAAGGCTAAAAGAGTCCTGTATATTCTGTAGTATGCTCAAAACTCTTGAATACCTCTTTGTCCAAGGAGTAGATAAAGGCATAATTATAGTGAACTGCTGTCAGTATTTCTCTGGCTTCTTCCACCGTACTGAACCAATAAGGACGATCGACATTTTCTACTTTGGTCTTGGGTGGGGTCAATACAATACTTTTGACCCAGGTGGTTTGGTAGCGGACATACTCTCTGGCTCTTACCACATTCTCCAGATCATCGGTAAAGATCAGCACCTTGTCACTGGCACCTTGTGTAACCGTATGGAGGTTGTTGTCTATGTGGAGCGGTAGAAAATGCTTGGTATACTGTATACGGTCGATGGCATAGGGAAGATCATGGCTGTCACAGAGGTATATCGCACGCAACAAGTAATCCAGGTGAAAAGGGATTAACTTGATATCCTGATAGACATACTTACCGATACGAAAAGTACTTTTGAAGAGGGTGTCGGAGACAGGGTAGCCCTCTGCTTGTTTACTGAGACGTAGTGATTCGGGCTTAATCAATCGCATGAGCTCTTCCTCTGTGCTGACAAACAGGTGCCCCTCACCATTGAGTATCTGTTCGAATGCTTTATTCCATGCATTGGGAAGGAAAGTGATATTGCCTTTGTGGGTGAGGATCATACGCAGCAGGCTCATCTCGTGCTTGTCAAGCAGATAAAAATCTGCCTCTTTGGAGAGTAGTACATAGCGCAGGAGTCTAAAAGCAGACTCTTTGACAGAGTGTACCTTGATCCATGCAATTTCAGGGTCAAGTATCTCAGTCTCTGCTTCTTCATAGATGATGGCATAGGCACCGTTCGCAACAGCGAGAGGGATATCTTTGGCATCCGCAGCAAAGAACAGGTCACCTTGCCCTATCTTGGAAGGAAAAGCGGATGCGCTTTCGATCGCTTGAATTTCGGGTTTGCTGGTCAGTGTACCTTCAGTAAGGTTAAGAATATCGTCTATTTTCATTAGCTGACTGCCGTGCCGGTTTTCTTAGGCTTCTCTGGACGCATCAGCACCAGACCATCCTCATCTTTGGCAGCGAGTACCATCCCTTCACTTTTGATGCCCATGAGCTTGGCGGGCTTGAGGTTTGCGACCAGACAGACCTGTGTATCGACGAGCGCTTCAGGGCTGTACCACTCTTTGATCCCTGAAACTACTTGGCGGACATCACCGTCTCCGAGATCGACTTGAAGCAGGAGGAGCTTTTTGCTCTTAGGTACCTCTTCAGCTTGGATCACCGTACCGATCTTGAGCGAAGTCTGGAAGAACTGGTCGATACCTATCATCGCCACGCCTTCCTCTTTCTTCTCTGTTTTTGCTATGGGTTTCTCTGCTTTTTTCTCTTCGCTTTGCTCTACCAGTACAGCCTCTTCAATACGTGGGAAGAGTGGCGGGATCTTCTCCACCGTAAAGGTCTCTAGAAGCTGATGCTTCTGAATGAGTCCCACATAACTCTCTTGATCGATCTGAAAGCCCAGTGCTCCTGCGATAGAAGCAGTTGTTTTGGGCATGATCGGATGCAGCATCACTGCCACATTGGCGAGGATGGTGGCGATGAGCCCATTGAGTGCCATTGCCTCCTCCTCTCTGCCTTCTTTCATCAGTGTCCAAGGCTGGTACTGGTCGATCGCTTTGTTGGCGACTGCCAGTGGTCTCCAGAGCTCTTCGAGATAGCGGTGGATCTGCATCTCAAAGAGCAGTGGCTCCAGCTTGGTGATAGAGGTACGCATGAGATCGAGCTCTGCCTGATAATACTTGCTCACCAGATCACTCTCTACACGTCCCTCGAAGTACTTACCGCTCATACCGATGAGGCGGTTGAGCAGGTTACCCAGATCATTACCCAGATCAGAGTTGATACGGTCGATGAGGGCTCTCTGTGAGAAGTCACCATCTCCGCCGAAGGGTACTTCACGTAGCATAAAGTAGCGGAAGTTCTCCAGTCCGTAGGCGTCTGCCACCTCTTTTGGGTTGACGACGTTGCCTTTGGACTTGGACATCTTCTCCCCATTTCTCGTCCACCAGCCGTGTGCAGCAATATGCTTAGGCAGGGGCATTTCCAGACTCATCAGGAAGGCTGGCCAGTAGATCGCATGGAAGCGGAGGATATCTTTACCGATCAGGTGTACGCGGGCAGGCCATTGATCCATCTTGGCCTCATCGGTACCGTAGCCTAGTGCGGTGAGGTAGTTCATCAGGGCATCCAGCCAGACATACATCACATGTTTGGGGTCATTGATCGCTTCAGGCAGGTGTACGCCCCAGTCAAAGCTGGTTCTTGTCACAGAGAGGTCTTCGAGTCCGGACTCGACGAATCGGATCACTTCATTGCGTTTGCTTTTGGGGAGGATACACTCCGGGTTATCCTGGTACCATGCCAGCAGTCTGTCCTGATAGTCAGAGAGTCGGAAGAAATAGCTCTCTTCCTCTACGATCGAAGTGGGTTTTCCACACTCGGGACAGAATTCATCATCTACCAGCTGTGTCTTGGGAAAGAAAGTCTCACAGGAGATGCAGTAGTGTCCCTTATAGACATCTTTATAGATATCTCCTTTGTCAAACATCTTTTGAAAGGCGAACTGTACCCCCTGCTTATGCTCTGCATCCGTAGTTCGGATAAATTTGTCATAGGAGATACCAAACTCATCCCAGAGTGCTTTGAATTTTCCAGAGATCTCATCGGCATAGGCCTGTGTCTCTTTACCTCTGGCTTTGGCAGCTTCTTCGATCTTTTGTCCATGCTCATCGGTGCCGGTGAGGAAGAAGGTGTCGTGACCGACCATTCTGGAGTAGATCGCCAAGGCATCCGCGATGACCGTAGTATAGGCATGTCCGATATGGGCGACATCATTGACATAGTAGATCGGTGTAGTGATATAGGCTTTGTGACAGCTGCTGTTATCTGGGGAGTGTTGCATGAAGTTTCCTTAAACAAATGAGTTTATTTTGAAGATTGTATTCTAGCTAAAAAATACTGTGTAGATGATTTTATTGTTTTATAGTATAATCCTTAGTAAAAATGTGAGGTATGGACATATGTTTCTGTGGCTAAGAAAGCTATTTCGTAAAATATCAAGTACAGAAGAGAGCAGAAAAGAGCATCAAGAGAAACTGCCTCGCAACACTTCTTTAGGCCTTATGAGCAATGACATACACTTTGAAAAAAGTTCAGAGTCCCTGTTGGAGTATCTCAGACTTAAATCAAAAAAAACCACTATAAAAAAGGAGAAGTTCAATCTAAATAATGTACTCAATGAGCTTTCCGGCTCTTTAAGTAGTGACTTTATGGATAGTGGTGTAGAGTTGATATTTGATATAGATAACACGGTTCCTAAAAACCTGATCGGTGATTCTCTGCAGCTTGGAAAAATCCTTGCAAGCCTGACTCGGAGCCTGATACAAAAAGACCCCCGTGCTGAAATAGAGATTAAGATTACACAATCCGTTTCTTTGGGAACGAATCAGAAGCTACAGTTTAAGATCATTGACTCAGGTGTGCATCTCTCCAAAGAGGAATTGAGGGCTTTTTCTGTGCCTTATTACGATGAGGAACTGAAAAAATATATCAAACTGGAATTTTATGTCACCAAAGAGATCGTCTCACTCATGGGCGGTACACTTGATATCAAGAGCAGCCCAAAAGAGGGTACGACAATGCTTTTGAGTGTCCCTTTCAAGCGGGATGAGGAGGCAGGACACAGAAAGTATAGATTGCCTTCCAAGGAAATGGTTGGTAAAAAAGTATTTCTGGTGGACAGTAATTATAGTTCTGCATTGGCTATTAAGAAAATGCTCTCTTACTTTCGGCACAAAGTAGATATCCTCTCTGCAGAATACTTCCAAAATAAAAAAGTAAACCTCTCTTCCTATGATATCGCTATCTTTGATGAGGAGATGCTGACACCGCATGTGATCAGTTATCTCAAAAACCTCAAAAAGCGCAGTACTATCAAGGTGGTGCTCCTCTCTAGTATTTTCCGATCTAAGCATATGGATAGATATGGTGTACTCTCCGTAGTGGATGCGATGGCGGATAAGCCTTTCTCACAAGAAAGAATTTTTGAGATGATTTTGGATCTTGAACGTGCTTCAGGTAGAGAAAAGAGCATAGGGATTCCTGAAAAATCATATTCTGGTACTGAGTCCGGCATGCACATGGTACACAGGGCACTTTTTGAAAATAAGCCAGGCATCAATCCTGAGCGTTTTTCGGACTTCTCCGGGAATGCACTTTTGGTGGTTGATGATAATCGCATCAATCAAAAGATACTACTACATGTTTTGGGTAAATCCGGAATAGTTATAGAGACGGCAAGTGATGGAGAAGAGGCAGTGAATATGGTTCTGAATCCAAACAAAAAATATGATATGGTATTGATGGATATCAATATGCCTGTCATGGATGGCTATGCGGCCACTGCTGTGATCAGAAAAAACAGTGCATACAAAGAGATGCCCATTGTGGCATTAACCACACTGATCCTGGAGAGTGAAATAGAGAAGATGTTTGCGCACGGTATCAATGGCTACCTGAGTAAACCACTTGAAGTTGGGAGACTGTATGCAGCCTTTGAATTCTACCTGAAAAAGAGTCATAGAAAAAATCCATCAGCCAAAACTGTAAGGGTCATAGACAAACACTTTGATGGACTGGATGTGGCACAGGGGATACGCTATGCGAATGGAAATGCAGTGCTCTATATGGAGATACTGAAAGAGTTTATGTCTGTGTATGGACAAAGTGCGCAAATGATGAGAAATCTGGCAGATGATCGTAACTATGCACAGATGAAGATGCTATGTGCAGATATGAGAAACCTTACCAATACCATAGGCGCACATAAAGTACATACGATAACGGATGAGATATATAAACTGTTCCTCTATAACAATGAGCAGCGTGTACCTCAATATATCGAATCCTACAGAAGAGAGTTTGAAAAGCTAGGAAACGCTATTGAGGCGTACATAGAAGGGAGTGTGCAATGATGCATCGAATCAGTGATTATATGACGTCATGGTTTAAGAAAGAAGAGGTAGTCACCGAGAAAAAAGAGGTTTCAACTCCTTATAGCCAGAGAGATATGTTCTTTGCCAATATGTCACATGAGATAAGAACGCCGGTCAACGGTATTGTGGGCTTTACGCAGCTCCTCAAAGAGACAGGTCTGGACAAAGAACAGAATGAGCTGGTCAATACTATTCATTCCAGCTCTATGCACCTGCTTGGATTGGTCAACGATATTCTGGATTTTTCAAAGATAAATGCGCACAAAATGGTACTGGAAGAGATAGAGTTTGATCTATTCCGACAAATTGAAGATACGATAGAGACCTATGCTGCTGCTGCGCAGGAAAAAGATATTGCATTAGGGCTCTATATCGATCCGACTATTGCCCCCAGTCTGATCGGAGATCCCAGTAAGCTTTCACAGATTCTGATCAATCTAGTGAGTAATGCTGTGAAGTTTACAGATGCGCTGGGCAATGTAGATATTTTGGTTGAAAAGCTTGCCGAAGGACAAAAGACCATTACCCTCCGTTTCAGTGTCAAGGACACGGGTATAGGTATTGGTTCTGGCGCACAGGATACGGTCTTCAACGCTTTTGCACAGGAGAACTCAAGTATCAGTAGAAAATTTGGCGGTACAGGTTTGGGTTTGGCGATCTCCAGTGAACTTGTCAAGCTGATGGGTGGAGATCTGGCACTGGAGAGTGAGAGAGAAAAAGGTTCTGAATTTTATTTTTCTGTTACATTTGAAAAAGTAAGATCACAGGAGAGAGAGATCTATGCAGGCCGCTATAGAGGACTTAGTGCCGGTATTATTCTACCAAAGCGAGAGAGCTTGAGGGGGGCTGAGGAAAATCTGAAGGCCTACATAGAGTATCTGGGTGCAGATATCCGATTCTACAACAGCGTAGAGATCGTTGCCATGGACCCAAAAGTGTTACCGGATCTACTCTTTGCGGATGATCGCTATAGCGGCATATCTTTCAAAGAGTTGTCTAAACTGAATGCCAAAATTATTTCTCTCTCACCGATCAATAGACAGGGTATATCTTTGGAGCAGGAAGGTATCTGTAAAAATATTTATAAACCAGTCAATCTAACCAAAACGATCAGGGCATTCGAGGCATGTCTTGAAGGCGACTCGCTATCCGATAAAGAATCCATGGTTGCCAATAGGAACTTCAAGGGCTTTAGCGCATTGGTGGTAGATGACAATCGTGTGAACCAGAAACTGATGATGCAGGTACTGGAAAATATGCAGATGGATGTGGAGTTGGCTGCTGATGGAGAAGAGGCGCTGGAGTATTATCAGAATTTTGATTTCGATATTGTTTTTATGGATATACAAATGCCGGTAATGGATGGGATAGAAGCTACAGAAAAGATCGTAGCCTATGAGAAAGAGCAGGACAAAGAGCATACACCGATCATTGCCCTGACTGGCAATACAGGCAGCAAAAATACACAAAAATACATTGATGTAGGCATGGATGGTTTTATGTCCAAGCCTATTGATGTGAATATCATGGTCTCTTATCTAAACCAATATCTGGCAACCCAAAAACTGGCGCAACAGATTGTCCAGACAGAAGTGAGGTTCAGTGGCGCAAAAGCATTGATCGTAGAAGAGAACAGTATCAACCAAAAACTGATGGAGAGAGCACTGGCAAGCAGAGGTGTTGAGAGTGTGCTGATCAACAGAGCAAGTACATTTATGAATGTATATCGTAGAGAGTTGTTTGATATGATATTTGTAAGTGCAAACATGCCTATGGTAAGTGCCTCGAAGATTATTCAGAATGTACGGACGCATGAGAAAAACAGGGGTTTGGATACCGTACCTATCGTGGTCGTGGTCTCAATGGATACCTCTGAGGTGGCGTGTGATAACTATAGACAGTCTGGGGCAGAGGGATGCCTCTTTAAGCCTTTGGAGATCGATGAGATCAAGTTGCAACTGGATAGATATTTACACCCTACTTCAGATAAGTTGGAAATATCGAACACAGAAGAGGCAGTAGAGGAGACGGAGTTGGTGCAGGAGATACTCTCCTCTGATGATGAAACAGTGTCTGGAGATACGGTGTCATACAGTGGGTTACAGGTACTTGGTACAGCTATGCTCAGGGATGAGGATGCTACGCTTGAACCGGAAGTAGAGGAGGAAGTCTCCTCGGAGCCGGAAGTAGAAGCGCAGAAAGAGGAAGAAGGTAAAGAAGCAGAGGAAGAGACTGTAGAGGATGGGGCGGAGAAATCATTGGAGCCACTTAAGCTTTTGATAGAAGAGGATAAGGAGATACCGGATCTGGTACCTGAAACAGAGGTGGAGCCAGAAGAGTCTGAGCTGCTGTCTGATACAGAAGGGGCTTTACCGCTTGTGGAGGAGGAGACTGAACAGCCAGTAACGATAGATACATTAGTAGACGAGAATGATGTAGCTGAGATGCTAGATACGGAACAGCTATCTGTAGATGAAAAACCTGAAGAAGAGCCCTCTATTGATGATGAAACACTAGCCTATGAGACTTTGGAGGTACTTCCTCCTGTCGATTCAGTACTGTCTCTCTCCGGTTCTGTAATACATGAAGAGCATACTGCTTTGTCCGAATTGGAAGTCGCGGAGATATCTGAAGTACCAGTGCCACAAGTAAAAACAGAAGAGAGAGAAGAGGAGATACAGGTTGATAACGAACCTGAGGAAGAAGTGTCGGTACCTGCATTGAAAGAGGAGACTCCTGCTGAGGACGAACCACAGGAGCAAGTTGAAAAGAGAGAAGAAGAGAGCGAACCTGAGGAAGAAGTGTTGGTGCCTGAATTGAAAGAGGAGACTCCTGCAGAGGACGCACCACAGGAGCAAGTTGAAAAGAGAGAAGAAGAGAGCGAACCTGAGGAAGAAGTGTTGGTGCCTGCATTGAAAGAGGAGACCCCTGCTGAGGATGCACCACAGGAGCAAGCTGAAGAGAGAGAAGAAGAGAACGAACCTGAAGAAGAAGTGTTGGTACCTGAATTGAAAGAGGAGACCCCTGCAGAGGACGAACCACAGGAGCAAGTTGAAAAGAGAGAAGAAGAGAACGATCCTGAGGAAGAAGTGTTGCTGCCTGCATTGAAAGAGGAGGCTTTTCGAGAATCCGACTCTTACGAGCAGGTAGAAGAGAAAGTAGAAAAGCAAGCTATGGAAGCGGAGGAAGCACTGGCAGAGAGTGAAGTGGTAGTATCAGGGACAGAGGAGTCGTCCGAATCATTTGGTCTCTTGGAGAAGAAAGATGAAGACAGTCCACATACAGAGGTAGAACCTGAAGAAACTGAAGTCTTGTCAGCAGATGAAGCGCATATAGAAGAGACAGATGAATCTGAAGCGCTTCCTTTCGAGCCTACAGAGCCAGAAGAGAATGCTACTACAGAGGAACCTATCGAGGATATCGTAGAAGAGACAGAGCATGCTATACTTGTCACAGAAGCGAAAGAAGCGGAACAAAAAAGTATGGAGATAGGTGGGAAGCAACATGTTGTTAAATATATTGATATCCCACTGTCGAAATGATAGGAAGGTGTAGATATCATGTTAAATGAGAAACTAGCAAAGATTAAGAAAGCGGGCTTTGTCCTGCGACCGGATACACCCGCGATCAAAGAGATCTATACCGTGATCAAAAAACAGTTCAGCGATCAGGGGATAGAGGTGATGCTTTCCCGGAAGTCAGCAGAAATGATCGGAGAAGAGGGGGTTGATTTTGATGAGATGTGTCTTGCTTGTGATTTTTTGGTCTCATTGGGGGGAGACGGTACGCTGCTTTCCCTCGTGCGTCGCAGCTATCAGCACCACAAGCCAGTAGTAGGGATCAATGCAGGCAACCTGGGGTTTCTGGCGGATATTACTGTCGCCGAGGTAGAGCCGTTCTTAAAACAGTTGCATAATGGTGAATACCGTATCGACCACAGAATGATGATCGCAGGCTATATCAAGAAGCGTTCAGGCGTAAAGACAAACTTTTTTGCCCTGAATGATATTGTGGTTACCAGCCCTATCCCTTCCAAGATGGTACATCTCAATGCCTCGATCGATGGAGAGCGTTTCAACAGTTATCGTGGGGATGGTATTATTATCTCTACCCCTACGGGTTCTACGGCCTACAACTTGGCAGCAGGAGGCCCGGTGGTCTATCCTCTGACCAAGGCATTTATTATCACGCCAGTCATGGCACATTCACTGACCAATCAGCGCCCCCTGGTAGTGCCGGCAGATTTTTATATAGAGTTGGATGCAGAAAAATATGAAGCGATTGTCAGTGTAGATGGGCAGGAGCGGTATGAGCTGGAGGAGGGGGATGTCCTCCATCTGGGTGGTGCAGAACAGGGTGCACGGCTTTTGCATCGAAAAAAGCGAAACTACTTTACCGTACTCAAAGAAAAACTGCATTGGGGAGACAAGCTTTGATACAACGTGTACACCTCAAAGGGCTTTTGAGCTTTGAGGCGGTGACTTTGGCATTTGACTCCGGACTGGTAGTCTTGAGCGGCCCTTCGGGTGCAGGAAAATCAGTGTTGATAGGCAGTGTGCTTTCTGGTTTTGGTATAGGCAACGCAGAGGCAACGCTCTGTGAACTACTCTTGGATAGACCTGTCAGTTTACGATCCGATGCCTATGATCTGGAAGATGAGCTCACCATACGAAGTCTCAAAAAAGAGCGTACCCGATACTATCTCAATGAACAGCATATCTCCAAAAAAGCACTGCATACACTGCTCGCTCCAAGTGTGCATTATCTCAGTGTCAGAGACAACAGCGGTTTTGAAAGTGAAGTGCTGATCGGGATGCTGGACAGCATGTTGATACAGCAGGATAAGAGCTATAAAAAAGTATGCAAGGAGTACAAAAAAAGATACCTTCATTATCGTCAGAAACAAAAAGAGCTGGATCAGATACGGGTCCAGGAGAAGAAGCTTTCTGATCTGATCGAATTTACTACTTTTGAGATCAACAAGATCAGAGAGATCGATCCCAAAGAGGGGGAGGATACCGCACT
>Ga0256827_10001323_pt1 | contig 15819 bp, 18 predicted proteins | sample CV84metaG_FD_185977 | JGI IMG/M metagenome (GOLD analysis project Ga0256827, IMG submission 185977) | Hydrothermal vent microbial communities from East Pacific Rise, Pacific Ocean - CV84 | ecosystem: Environmental > Aquatic > Marine > Hydrothermal vents | place: Pacific Ocean: East Pacific Rise... | reverse complement strand
AAAAGTATGTTAAACAAGGATATTATGATAATAATTGGTACGATTTATCAGAAGATACAGATTTTGAGTAAATAAAGAAAACCGTAGGGTACGGCTTCAGCCTACCGTCAAATAAAAGCAAGAACTGTTCATATATTATGGTATGATTTATGTATTGAAATAGGGAGAGAAAATGGAAGAAGAATTTAAAGAGTGGTTAAAGCAAGAGAAAGAACTTGCACGAAGTACAATTATCAATTATACCAATAGAATAAAATATAAAATACCTGAGAAGTTAGTTGATGTAGGCTTTTTTAATACTAAAAAAAGTTTATATAATAGTAGTATGGATGAACTTTTAGATATACAAAATATGTTTAATACTAATCACTACGGATTAGCAGATTGGAATAAAACAAAGACAATTGGTGGAGAAGCTTTATCTTCATTAAATTATCTCATAATGTATAAAAAAGAAAAACAAATAATAAATCAACACCATCTAAACCAAATCCTATACGGACCCCCAGGAACAGGAAAAACCTACAATACCATAAACAAAGCCTTAGAAATCATAGATGGAGTAGTTTCAAAAGATAGGGAAGATGTAAAAAAAAGATTTAATGAACTTAGGGAAGAAGGACAAATAGAGTTTATAACTTTTCATCAAAGCTATGGATATGAAGAGTTTGTTGAGGGAATAAAGGCAGATATAGAAAGTGAAAATATTCAATATATTCTTGAAGATGGGATATTCAAAAGATTATCTAAAAAAGCATCTACTAAAAGTCAATCAAACTTTGAAGAGAAGATAGAAGAGTTAAAAGATAAAATCATTAGTAATGGTGCATTTGATATTAGTTATGGGAAAAATACTTTTAATGTTAGTTATAGAGGTGGAAAAACTTTTAGAATTAAACCTAAAAACAGTAAAAACCCTGAAACAGATTATCCTGCATCTATTGAAAATATTTCTAAACTTTATGAAGGAGGGAATAGAAATGAGGTTTATAATCCAACGTATACAATAGGTATATTAGAATATTTATATAACAATGGATTGATTCGGTATGATGAAATTGTAGATAGTGAAACAAAAAACTACATCCTAATTATAGACGAAATTAACCGAGGAAATATCTCAAAAATCTTCGGAGAACTCATAACCCTAATAGAACCAAGCAAACGATTAGGAGCTGATGAAGAGTTAAAGTTAACCCTACCAAATAGCAAAGACTCGTTTGGAGTTCCATCTAATCTCTACATCATAGGAACCATGAACACAGCAGACAGAAGCATAGCCCAAATAGATACAGCACTTAGAAGACGATTTGAGTTTGTGGAGATGATGCCTGACCATAGTTTATTAAAAGATGTAACGGTTGTTCATGATGACAAAACAATAGAAATACAAAAAGTATTAGAAGCCATAAATGAACGAATAGAATATATTTATGATAGAGAACATACGATAGGTCATAGTTATTTTTTACCACTAATAAACGAGCCTACTAAAGAGAAACTTGATAAGATATTTAAAGTGAATATTCTTCCTCTTTTAACTGAGTATTTTTATGGGGATTGGGAAGATATACGTTTTGTACTTAACAATGATTTTGTCAAAGAGAAAACATTATCAAAATATTTTAAAGATACTACACGACAACTTAATAAGGTCTATGAGATAAATAAATCATTTGACGAAAATGAATACATAAAAATATATGATACAGATAACAGTTAGTGAATATGGCTATATAGGTTGTGATAACTATCCTACTAGCGATGATAAGTTTGTAGGAAAACGAAATTTAGAAGCTTCTGAATTTCAAGAACTCTATGACTTTTGGTTGAGTGATGAGTCAACACAAAAACTACTAACCTTTGTCAATAAAAAGTGCCTAAAAGCAACCAGTTATGTAGGTGTGATTCAGACACAAAATTTGAGTCTTGAGATACTGCCAAAAACTTATAAGAGTGAATCTGATATAAAAAATCAGAGAACTACTTTTATAGAGATGCTCAAAGTAACATTGGGTATGAATGAGATTGTATTAAACAGAGCAAACCTTTCAACGACTAAAAGTAAAAATATTTATGAGCTGTTTATTACACTTTTTGTCAAAGCGATGGATAACCTTATACATAAGGGTTTAAAATCTGAATATGTAAGCCAAGAGGGTAATCAGCAGTTTTTAAAAGGTAAGTTAAAATTTAACGAGCATATACGAAAGAACAGTATACACAAAGAGCGATTTTATGTGGAGTATGATGAGTATCTGCAAGATAGAGTTGAGAACAGACTTTTAAAATCGACACTACAACTACTTTTGAAAAAGAGCAGAGATACTCAAAATAGAAAAGCTCTGCGACAACAGCTATTTATTTTTGATGAGGTAAGTTTTTCGCTCAATTACAAATTAGATTTTTCTAAAGTTAACACTCATAGAGGTATGGAGCATTATAGTTTTCCCTTACGCTTTGCAAAAGTCTTTTTACTCAATGAATCATTTACTTCTTTACGAGGAAAAGAGGATATATTTGCTTTGCTATTTCCCATGCAGACACTCTTTGAGAAGTATATGGAGTTTGTCTTGGAAAACTCTAAAGAGAAATTAGGAATAAAACAAGTTTTAATTAATGGTGGTAAAAATGAGTATCTTTTGGAAAATAAGAGGGCTAGACTCCAACCCGATTATCTGCTTAAAATGAAGAGGGGTTCAGATATTATTTGTGATGCTAAATGGAAATTAGACACTATTGGTTCTAATGATATTTATCAGATATTTGCTTATCACCATTTTTATGATGCTCGGGATGTGGCTTATGTTTTTGTTCCTTTTGTTGATAAGGTGAAGCGAGAAGTTTTTAAATATACCCAGAGTAACAAACAAATACGAATCTTTCCTATTGAGCTTGAAAAAATTATTCAAAATGGGCATAGACTTTAAACTCTGTTTTGACGGTAGGCTGAAGCCGTACCCTACGAACTGCTAATGGGTTGGCTGTAGGGTATGGCTTTAGTCTACCGATAAATGGGAGTTTTAAATTAAACTCACCACTCAAATTTCTCTGTATGTTTCTGTGTATAGTTATACTTCTTAACAGCACCTACCAAATGATAAAGCAACCATCCGAATGATACTACTACCAATAGTGAAGCTAGAATATCTAACATAGGTATGTTAAATAATATATAGATAGCCCATGTGATTAACATAGCCACATGAATATAAAAATGTATTTTTGCTTTTTTAGGATGAATGACATCGTGCATCATTGGGGCTTCTATGTAACCTTGGTTGGAGAGATGGAACCATGTTAGGAATGGTACCAGTTTGTAATTCATGGCGAAGACAATACTTAGTGCAAAACCTATAAACGTTAGGTAAGAGATGCTCTTTAACCCTTGGTCTATGGTTGTTAGAGTGCCAAGTGCTGTGATGCTCATACTTACTATGAGAAGACCCATACCCAAACGCCAAAACCATACGGTAGCATCAGAGGTAGGGCGTTTACGTTTATACAGTCTGTGAATGGTAATGGCTGCATACGTTATAAAAAGTAAAGCTAAAAAGAAGTCTATACCAACAGTTGGTAAGTTCATAAATATAGCTGTTAGTTTTAATAACAGTAGCATGAGAACAGAAGTGACTAGGTACTTACTCATAACATTTGGATACTTTGGTGTTACATAGAACATCTCAACTACTTGAAAAGAGACAGAGACAATAAGCATTGAAACCCAACCAAAGAGAGCAAAAGAGTAGTGTGCCTCTTTGATTTTAGAAAAAAAGTCTCCCTCTATGTACCCACCAAGAGTTAAGAGTAAATAGATACCAAAGAGTATAGCCATGGTAAAGCTACTGAGTGAAAGTAGCATTCCTTTTGAAGAACTGGAGTGGTCTTCTACTTTTATTAGCTCTTTTATCATAAGTGTGGTTGCATGAAGTAGACCAGTACCAAGAATGATGGCAGAAAAGAGATAGAGTAGGGGAATGGAACTGTTAAATGCTAGAAGTTGCAGTGTAATACCAACGACTAAAAGAGTATGTGCAACCATAGACTTTTTGGTAGGTGTTTTAATCACCACACCTGCAATAACAGGAAGCATTTGAAAAAGAGCTCCAAGCATAAATGATGCCATAACACCAAGTGCTAAAATATGGGTAACTGTTACATTGTAGGTATAACTGCTATGAGGAATAACTCCAGTGCTGTTTGCAAAGAGATAGAGACCTAAAAATAGACCAAATGTGGAAGCTGTGATGAAAAACTTCATCACCACCGATATGGGTGGAGCTTGTTCGAGTGAAAGACCACCTTGACTAAACATCTAAAAGCTCCTCTAAGTTACAAGTAGGATTTTTACTTATAAGAATATGCCAAATCTCTTGACTGTCTTGATGTGTAATATAAAAAAGCTCTTTCTCTTTTACTATCTCAATAAGAGGAATAGGTTTTCTAAGATTTATCATATAAAGATATTCATCATCTTTCATGGTACGTAGATGGGTTAGCGATATCTGTAAGGGTTCTGGGTGTTCCATCTCCCTTGCATCGAGAAGAATTTTCTTCATTTTGGGCTTAAAGCTCTATGGCTTTCATGGTCTCAAGTGTTGACTCTTTAACGTCTTGAGGAATCATTCTGTCACACATAGCATAGAGCATCTGCTCCTCTTTCATGTTGTGTTGCTGAAGGAGTATCATCATTGACTCTGCTAAAGACAAATAAGCATCGCTGTCTTTGTTTTCAACTGCTTCAGCCATTTTACCTATAAGACCACGAACTTGCACATGTTCAAACTTCATAATACGGGTAGGACCTTCTGTGTTTCCTGTAAGCTCTTCAAATGTAGGGAACAGAGACTCTTCTTCTTTTTTAAAGTGTCTTAGTGTATCGTCTGCAAAAAGAATAAACTGCTCTTCTGCTTTTTCAAAATCACCATCTATAACATGTTTTTCTGCAGTTACAAATATCTCATCGCAGGCACGATGCTCTGTTCTCATATAGCTTGAAATTATCATCTGATTGTCCTTTGGTATAATTAAACATAAGTATAGAGTATGCTTACTAAAAAGATATTGATATATGTCAATATGCCATTAATGTTCAGTAGAGAAGATGTATAATGTCATATGAATATCACTTCCAATCAAATTATTAATTCTCCTATTGACCAAAAGCTATTTAATAGTCAACTGATATATATAAAACGTGACGATTTACTTAATTCTGAATTTTCAGGGAATAAGGCACGTAAATTTTATTACTTTTTAAAAAATGATTTTCCTCATGTGAAAAAGGTGATTTCTTATGGCTCTTCTCAATCAAATGCCATGTACTCTTTATCTGTTTTAGCCAAGATAAAAGGTTGGAAGTTTGATTATTATGTAGACCATTTGGCTTCTTACTTGGAAGAGAATCCTCATGGAAACTTTAAGTATGCTCTTGAAAATGCTATGCAGATTCATGTAGGAGAAGAAGTACCTATGAAGATAGCCGATGATACAGTTCTTATAGAAGAGGGTGGACGACAAGAAGAGGCAGAGTTTGGTTTGAAAATTTTGGCAGATGAGATTTTGTTATGGAAAGAGGAACATGGAATAGATGAGCTTAATATTTTTTTACCAGCAGGTACGGGAACGACGGCTCTCTATTTACAGAAAAATATTGTAGATGATGTCTATACCGTTCCTTGTGTGGGTGATGTAGCGTATCTAAGAAAACAGTTTTTTATGTTGGAAAATAATGAGAAGTTTCATCCTAAAATATTGGTTCCTACTAAAAAAAGACACTTTGGAAAGCTTTACAGAGAGTCTTATAATATTTGGCTAAAATTACGTGAAGAAATGGGCATAGAGTTTGACTTACTTTATGACCCTCATGGATGGTTAACGTTGTTAGAAAATCCAGAAATTTTTAAGAAGCCTATGCTCTACATTCATCAAGGTGGCTTGATAGGCAATGAGAGCATGCTGGCACGATACCAAAGGAAATATAGTGAAAATATTTAGTACAAAAGATACAAACTTTCAGAGTGAATTTGACGAGTTATTAAAACGTGGTGCGATGGATATAGATGGTGTAACAAGTATTGTTAAAGGTCTACTCGATGAGATTAAAAATGATGGAAACACGGCTTTAAAAGCTCATATTGCTAAGTTTGATAGATGGGAGCCAAGCTCTGATGATGCTTTAGCAGTAAGTCCAGCTTCTATGGAAGAGGCATATAATAATATAGAAGATACATTAAGAGACGCACTTCACTTGGCATATGATAGAATAGAAAACTATCACCAAAAACTTATGCCTAAGTCATGGTTTGATTTTGAAAAATCAGGTACCATGTTGGGGCAAAAAGTAACGGCTGTAGACTCTGCAGGGCTTTATATTCCCGGTGGGAAAGCTGCATACCCCTCTTCACTTCTTATGAATGCTATTCCAGCTATCGTAGCAGGAGTTGAAGAGATAGTGGTTTGTACACCTGCACCAGACAATGAGTTAAATGAACTTCTTTTGGCTGCTTGTCACCTATGTAAGGTTACCAAAGTGTTTAGAGTTGGTGGGGCTTCTGCTATAGGTGCTATGGCTTACGGAACAGAGACCATTCCAAAGGTAGATGTTATTACTGGTCCTGGAAATATTTTTGTAGCTACTGCTAAAAAGTTGGTTTATGGTGAAGTAAATATTGACATGATTGCAGGACCTAGTGAGATAGGAATCTTAGCAGATAGCTCTGCAAGAGAAGATTTTATAGCTATAGATTTACTTTCACAAGCAGAACATGATGAGATGGCATCTTCTATATTGATTACAACTGATGCATCTTTGGCACCCAAAGTGGCTGCGAAAATAGAAGAGTTTTTAGGAACTCTCTCTCGTGAAGAGATAGCTAGAAAGTCTATAGAAGAGCGTGGGGCGATTATTATTACTGAAACTATGGATGAAGCGATAAAACTTATGAATGAGATAGCTCCTGAACACTTAGAGGTACTTACTAAAAACCCTATGGAGTTGTTGTCAAAGATTAAACATGCTGGTGCTATCTTCTTGGGTGAGTATACTCCTGAACCTATAGGTGATTATATAGCTGGACCTAACCATACCTTACCTACAGGTGGAACAGCTAAGTTTTACTCTCCATTGAGTGTTGACCACTTTTTGAAAAAGTCGTCTATTATCTCTATGAGTAGAGAAGGGCTAAATGAAATAGGTGAGGCTTGTGCTTTAATTGCAAATACAGAAGGTTTAACGGCTCATGAAGAGTCAGTTAGAATAAGACTAAAATAAATTTAGAAGTAGTAGGGTTGGCTTTAGCCGACCTTTAAAAAATAAAGAGGAGACAAAGCGTCCCTCTTATAATAAACTCTATAGGTTATAGAAGTGTTTTAACGCTCTGATAATCATAGCATTTTTAGAAATACTTTCACCTTTTGCATCTTGGTCAACTTGCTCATATAAGTCAAGAGGTAAAGTAATAGAAAAGATTTTTGTTCTATTTTTCTTTTGTTTTTTAAGATCAGCAACGATGTCTTTAAGAACATCAATCATTTTATCTGTATCGATTGGTTTTCTAATAAAGTTGTTAACCCCAATTTTAACAGCTTCTGAAATATTTCCCATGTCATTACTAGCAGATACAATTACAATGATTTGCTTAGGATTGATTTCTCTAATCTCTTTTGCAACATCAAGTCCACTTTTCCCTGGTAAGATAATATCAATAAAGATAATATCCGGACTGTGCTTTTCGAAAAGTTCCATTGCAGAATCTGCATCTACAGCTGAGTGAACTTCTGAGAAAAAGTTTCTTAGCGTTGTACACATTAATTCATTTGTTTCTGGCTCATCTTCTAATACAAGAGTTTTTAGTTTTTTAGTCTCTTCAACTATCTTCATTAAATCATTATTCATGAGTTTACCTATTTCCTTCTTTTTTGTTATTTAATAGATTGTAACATGTTAACTATTAAGAGAAATTAAAAGATAACTAAAATAATCATACACTATGTAGTTTCGTAACACTTATATTATATAATATATATCTGTTATTGTAATTTATTTCTAATTTTAAGCTCTTGTTCAAATCGCCAACTCTTTTTTTGCTCTTTTACAACAGATTTTTTTATGGTTTCTATAAGCATAGACTCTTTGTCTTCTAGCATCATGTAAATTTCACCTGCTGGGTCAACCAACATAGAGTCACCATAGAACTTCCATTGAATATCTTTATCTGTATACTCACCAAGACGGTTGGCACGTAGAATATAACAACTATGAAGGAAAGCCTTGGTTTTTATAATCTCACGCCAACGGTTATGTGAACCAAATGTTGATGCAGTTGGTAACAAAACTAGGTCTATTTTTTTCTCTGTTACGTAAGACCAAAAAGGGTCAAAGTGAAGTTCGAACCCTCCCATGGTCATGATTTTAAAACCATCAATATTAAATGTCATAGGAGAGGTTAGAGGTTTAATTTTGTTATCAAAAAACTTTTTTTCATCCCAATGCTTATACGGAATAAGTATTTGTTGTTCATAATAAGAGGTAGATTTTTCTGTTATCTTTATAATGGTTTTGATATATTTATTTTTTTCAATTATTAAAATAGGAGCGACAAATACCATATTATATTGTAAAGCAAATTTTTGGAGCAGTTCAATATGTTTATCACTTTGCTCTTTTACCATTTTTATAGGAATCTCTTCAATCTCTTTAAAAAAATGATTAAGTACATACTCTCCTAAAAGAACAAGTCTCACCCCTCGGCTGTGTGCATTTCGTAGATAAAAGTCCAATTTTGTTGCTTGCATACCCAAGGTAGGTAGTTGAAGTGCTGCAATGGTCAGTTCATTTTTACTTGGCATCTTATGAACCTGAACTATTTTTTTCTATGGTCTCTATTTTGACCTTTGCCTCTTCTATCATTTTTTGTGCAGATTTAATTTTTTTGAGTCCATCTTCGTAGAGCTTTAGACTCTCTTCAAGAGTAATTGCAGGATCCATTAACTGGTTTAATATTTTTTTAGACTCTTCTAGCTTAGTTTCAAATGTCTCTGCTTTCATTTTTTACCTTTTATTAATTGAATTTAATTTTACTTCTATTTTACTTTTTTTCTAATGCTTCTTTTACTATTGTATCAAATTTTTCTATTTCTACTAAGAAAGCATCATGTCCATAATCACTATCTATCTCATGGTATCGTGAATTTTGTTCATTTCTCTGCATCATCTTATGAATATGTTGCATCTCTTTTGGAAAGAAAAGATAGTCACCCTTAAATGAGATAAGTGTTGTTTCGGCTTTTATTCGTAATATTGCATCATATAGTGAGTCATAACCTCGACTTAAATTAAAAGTATTGATGGCTTTTACAATGTATAGGTAACTAATAGGGTCAAATATTTTTGAAAAGTTATTGGTATTGTACTCCATATAACGTTCAACTTCATAGCGTCCAAAAAGTTCAAACAGTCCATCGTTATTTACATAGTTTCTTCCAAACTTGTCATTCATAGAGTCTGGTGAGAGATAAGAGATATGTCCTGCAATTCTCCCAATGGCTAATCCATCTAGCCCATCCTCTTTAAATGCATCTTTCTCATATTGACCATTTTCAAAACGTGGGTCTCTTCGTATCGCTTCCATTGCAACTTTATTAAAAGCTATTGTCCATGGTTGTGTAGCATAGGTGGTAGCAAGAGCAATTATTTTATCTGAAAAATTTGGATAGTCTACAGCAAACTGTAGTGCCTGCATTCCACCCATAGAACCACCTATGATGGCTTTTAAATGGTGAATACCCAGTTGACTAAGTAGTGATTTTTGTGCTTTTATCATATCTTTAATGGTCAAGACAGGGAATTTAAGTCGAAATGGAGAATCACTAGGATAATCATTATGCATGGGACCAGTACTTCCAAAACAAGAACCAATGACATTGGTTGAAATTACATAATATTTGTTGGTGTCAATCGCTTTATCATCACCAATAAGCTCATCCCACCACCCAGCTTTTCTTTCTCCAATATGCAGTCCAGCTGCATGTTGTGAGCCTGAGAGTGCATGACAGATTAAAATTACATTTGAGGCATCGGCATTTGGTTCGCCATAGGTCTCATAGGCAATTTTATATGGTTCTAAGATTCTTCCACTTTCCAAATAGAGAGGGTTGGTAAAGTGTGCAACTTTTGTTTCTAATTTCATTAAGAGAATTTTACCCAATTTGTACTTTATATAGATGGTAGAATTTAAAGATATTTATTTAATTATAGATAGTCATAATATTTAAAAGAACAGCTATTTTCATTTTTTCTATCAATAAAAGTCATAGAATTTTGTAAAATTCACTTTTTTTTAACAGTGATGTGTTAGAATGATTGTTACAAAAGGAGTATTAAATATGAAATTAAAAATATTATTGGCAATAGTTCTGCTAACTTTACAAGTTTCGGCAGTTGATGATAATGGCGTACGTCACTATATTAAAAAGTATATGGAAAAAAAGACAAACTCAAAAGTAAATAAAATAGAAACGATTTCTCATTATGAGATTGGTGGTACAGATGGTTGGGAGGTTTATTTTTTATCATTAAATATGGATATAAAATTAGGTAACTCATATAAAAATCGTACGGTTCCACAAGTTGTTTTCACAAAAGGAAATAAAATCACTTTTTCTTTAAAAGATCAATATAATCAAAGTTATGCAAAGCTTTTAAAGCCAAAAGTTCCAATAGAGGCTTATGATGATGCACACTTTTTAGTAGGGAGTAAAAATGCTGCACATAAAATTTTAGTATTTTCTGACCCTTTTTGTCCATATTGTCAAGAGATAGTTCCTGAAATGATTGGTATGGTAGAAGCCCATCCAGAAACATTTGGACTCTACTATTATCATTTACCTCTATTAAAAATTCATCCTGCATCAGATGCAACAACGAAAGTAATGCACCTGTTACATGAAGAAGGAGATGTTGCAAATGTAAAAAAACTTTATCATCTTTTGATTGATCCTACTGAAAAAGATATTTCTAAAGTTCTAACAGCTATTAAGTCAAAAACAGGTAAAAGTTTTTCAAAAAGTGATATTGGTAGCTCATCTATAAAAAATGCTATGGAGTTTGATAGAGCGATGAAAAAAAGATTAATGGTAACAGGAACACCAACTATTTTCATAGATGGTGTGTGGGATCCAACCAGATTAAGATATAAAGATTATATAAAATAAAACATACGTAAGGGCGACCTCCGTGTTTGCCCTTTGCTCTAACCAGTTACCCCCAAAGCCTTCTCTAAATCAGCAATCAAATCTTCTGTATCTTCCAATCCCACCGATAACCTTATAAGTCCAGCAGGAATACCAGCTTCTATAAGCTCTTGTGCTGAAAGCTGTTGATGTGTTGTACTTGCAGGGTGAGTAATAATTGACTTACTGTCTCCTATATTTACAACCACTTTAAAAATCTCTGTTGCATCAGCTATAGCTTGTGCCTCTTCTTTTGTATTTACTTCAAACGAGAGTAGTCCTGACTGACCTTTTGGGAAGTACTTTTGAGCCAAGGCATAGTTGGCATTTGACTCCAACCCTGGGTAGTTTACTTTGTTTACTTTTGGGTGAGACTCTAAGTATTTTGCAACTTTTAACGCAGAGCTTGAGTGTTGTCTCATTCTTAGAGGTAGAGTCTCTAAACCTTGAATGTATAACCATGAGTTAAATGGACTAGGTGTTGCACCTAAATCACGAAGCAGTGCAAGGCGAATTCTTAGTGTAAAGAGTGGAAGAGGGAGGTCAGAGTAGACCAAACCATGGTAACTCTCATCTGGTTCGTTAAAGTGTGTGTAACGACTGTTACCTTTAATTTTCTCAACCAAGTTTTCTCTCTCTATAACTATTCCACCAATAGCAAGACCTTGACCAGTGGTGTATTTACTAGCACTATGTACTACAACATCACAACCTAAAGTAAGAGGTTTACAGTAGATAGGAGTGGCTACCGTATTGTCCACACAAGTAATAATGTTGTGCTTTTCAGCAATGGCTACAATAGCTTCAAAATCTGATACATCAATACTTGGGTTGGTGATACTTTCAAATAAAATAATCTTTGTTTTCTCATCTACTAAAGCTTCTATTTCAGAAGGTTCATTGACATTAAAGTAACGGGTCTCTATACCAAAACGTTTAATGGTATGCCCTGTCAATGTGGTGGTTCCTCCATAAACTTGTTTTGCTACGATGATGTTGTCACCAGCTTCTGCTACATTTGCAATGGCATAGAATATAGCAGCCATACCAGAGGCAGTTCCTACAGCTCCTCCACCATGTTCAAGAGCATTGAAACGTTTTTCAAAAACATCGGTTGTTGGGTTCATAAGGCGAGTATAGATATTTCCTAACTCTTTAAGCGCAAAAAGATTTGCTGCATGTTCAGTATCTCTAAATTCATAAGCTGTGGTTTGGTAAAGAGGAACAGCCATGGTTCCCATAGAGTCTTTGTCATATCCTGCATGGATGGCTAGAGTTTGTTCTTGCATGGTAATATCCTTATATATTTGAGCAGATTATAACTAAATATTTGTTTACAGCTTCCACTCTAGGTTATTAATCCCTATTTTTTTATTTTCAAATGGTTCAATGATATCTTTAATCTCTTCTAGGTTATATTGTAATGGAAAGCCAATAGGAGAGTTTTTTGCTGTGCTTTCTAAAATATAAAACTTCTTAGCGTTGATATATAGACCTTTTCTAAATTTTTTCAGATGTATCTCATCAAGAGCGACAATAACAAAAATATGTTTGGGAACAAGTACAAAATAGCTCTCTATTTTTAACTCATGTAGTAGTGAGATAAGGAGATTACTTTTATCGTCACAGTCACCAAAATTCATTTGAATTGTTTTTTGAGGAGAGTGAGCTTGAAAGTTATTGACTTTGTAGGGAATATTTGTGCAATAATCTAAAATAGCCTGAACACGACAAAAGTCAGTTTTACAGTTTTTTGTTAACTCTATAGCCATTTTTTTGATATAAGGTGAAGCACTTGTACTGTTAATATAGACTCCATCATCTGTAGAGATATGCCTACGATTTATAATACTGATGTCTTTAAAGAAAATATATATAAATGTAAGAGCAGAAATACCCAAAACAAGCTTAGAGAATGTTTGGGCTTGTTTTGAGTTCATTAAATAGGATAGTCCGTATTTGCAAGTGCAATACACTCTATTTCAATACGTACATTTTTAGGTAAGGTTCTAACAGCAACAGTACTTCGTGCTGGTTTATGGTGACCAAAGTAGTGAGAGTAAACCTCATTTATCTTCTCAAAATCATCCATGTCTGTTAAGAAAATAGTTGTTTTTATAACATCATTAAAATGTGCTCCAGCAGCTTCAAGTACATAGAAAAGGTTTTTCATAACTTGATGAGCTTGATTGACTACATCAGTAGCTTCAATAACTCCTTTTTCGTTCATAGGGATTTGTCCTGATGTGTATATCATTCCATTTGCCACTACGGCTTGTGAATATGGTCCTATAGCTGCTGGTGCTTCTTTTGTTGAGATAAATTTCATCTGTTTCCTTTAAGTGTGAATTTTATTTGTTTTTGTCTTCATAAAAAATATAGCTTGTAGAGTAGTCTGAAAATTCAAAATAGACACGCTTCTCACCAGCATCTTTTATTCCATTGAAGTTTTTATCGTCTATACCATAACCATATCTGTATGGTCTGGTTACTCCATCATCTGTTCCTGATGCTGTTGATAGTTTATCAATATCTATAAATTTTTTCACAAGTTTATTACCTGCATAAACATCTAGTGTTCCATCTGTTCCTGTCCAGTTTTGGATAGAACGGCTAAGTTTATTCTGTGTCTCTTGGGTACAACCCACAAACAGTCCTAAAAAAAGTGTTAAAGTAAGTAGTTTTAATTTCATAATTGTATTTTCCTTTTTAATTATTTTGGTATTTTATCACAATAAGTTTTAAGCATAATAGTTAATTGGTAGGCATATTAAATTTTTGTGTAATTAATTCCCCATCTTTGTTAAAATATAGATAGTAGAGTTTATCTTTAACCACAGATAAGTTAGCCAAGTAACGAATGGCTAAGTTGGCTTGAAGTGAAGCAATATGCATTACCATAGGGGCGATATTGCCTCCTACTTGATGGTCAGATTGATTAAAAACTTTAAAAGTAGCTTTATTAAAAAAACAGACTTGTCCATTAAACTCTTCTACTGAGCCATAGACCCAAGGGATATTTGTAGATTTTGAATAATCGTCTATTTCTTGACGCACAGTAAGATTATCTGTTGCATCCAAAATTAAATCATAATGATTGTTAAGTTTTGTAAATTTTTCAAAAGTCATAATAAGGGCATTTGTTTGAATAAATGGATTTTTTTCTTTAAGTAGTTTTACTACAATATCTGCTTTATATAGACCATCATCTTCAAGTTTAAAAGCAATTTGTCTATGTATGTTATGTAGACCTATAGTATCAAAATCAACCATATCTACTTGTCCAATACCTGATGTACCAAGAGCCAATGCAAGGCTACATCCAAGACCACCAGAACCGATAATAGCTATTTTCTTATCTTGAAGTAAGGTTTGAGTCTCTTCTCCCCACAGCTGAATCTGTCTGTTAAAATAATCTTCTGTTTTTATCATGTAGCAGTGTAGCAAAAAAGTGTTATAATTTTGCAAAAAGGCTAAACATGTCCTATATAGATAGAATTAAAGAGTGTAATAACTATACAGAGGAAGATAAAATTCCTTTTATGATGGATGGTAAAAGAGTAGGGCAGATACGAGATGTGTATAAAGACTATCTCTTAAAGAGCAATATATTCGTTTTGGAGAATAATACTTTTACACTTATAGAGCGTCTAAAAACTTTTGATGAACGTACTGAAGCATTAGAAGTTTTTGCTCGTCAAGTATTTGAAGATAAAATTTCTAATAACTTTATGAATGAACTCTATCCTATTATTGAATCATTTACTTCTGAACCTTTAGCATATGTAGACAGAAGCATCTCTTCTTTTTTAGGACTTTTGTCTTTTGGACAACATTTAAATGCTTATGTTATGACAGAGTCAGGCATGAAAATGTGGATAGCAAGAAGAGCCTATGACAGAGGATACGAAGCAGGAAAGTTAGACCATATGGTTGCTGGTGGATTGGCTTATGATGTAAAGCCGAGTGATAACCTAGAAAAAGAGTGTTATGAAGAGGCTGGTATGTCAGCAGAGTTAGCCAAAACAGCAAAGTCTGTAGGTTTTGTTACTTATAAATATGATTATACTCTAGGTGGAAAAGAAGATATGTTGTACTGTTATGATATTGAGCTTGATGAATCGTTTACTCCTCTTTGTACCGATGGTGAAGTTGAAGAGTTTTATCTGATGCCTATCGAAGAGGTAGCAGAGATGGTAAGAACGAGTAATGATTTTAAAGTAAATTGTAATTTAGTCATTATAGATTTTTTAGTAAGACATGGGTATTTGAGTAGTAATGATAAAGATTATATTGAGATTGTAAATGGGTTGAGGGTTTAAAAAGTGGCGCGGTGGACGAGACTCGAACTCGCGACCCCCTGCGTGACAGGCAGGTATTCTAACCAACTGAACTACCACCGCACCTATATTGAAAAAGACGAAATAAATTTCGTGAGCTGTCTGCTGAAGACAACTTTCATGGTGGTCGCTATAAGACTCGAACTTATGACATCTACCTTGTAAGGGTAGCGCTCTACCAACTGAGCTAAGCGACCATGTATATTGTTTTGAGATATTAGGATAAAATGGCGACCCCTAAAGGATT
>Ga0256827_10001322_pt1 | contig 15826 bp, 15 predicted proteins | sample CV84metaG_FD_185977 | JGI IMG/M metagenome (GOLD analysis project Ga0256827, IMG submission 185977) | Hydrothermal vent microbial communities from East Pacific Rise, Pacific Ocean - CV84 | ecosystem: Environmental > Aquatic > Marine > Hydrothermal vents | place: Pacific Ocean: East Pacific Rise... | reverse complement strand
ACGACTTAAGCACCCTGTGTATGGATATACGCTGTATACAGATGCATTTTATCAGAGTATCATGGATTGGTATGCTGATGCATTTGACTGGAAGATAGAAAAAGAGTGGATTGTACCCGAACATGGGGTGGTAGTATCGATCAATCTGGCGATCAAGGCATTGACACAAAAAGGTGACGGCATCGTCATTCAGACACCTATCTATCCTCCCTTCTTCTCTTCTATACGAGCTAATGAGAGAGAAATCTTGGAGAATCGATTGATTCTTGCAGAGGGGAAGACAGAGATTGATTTTGAAGATTTTGAGCAAAAAATTAAAAAAGCAAAACTCTTTTTACTCTGTTCTCCACATAACCCCTCTACACGGGCGTGGGAGAGAGAAGAACTGGAAAAGATGGTGGAGATATGCTACCGTCATCAGGTGATCATCATCTCGGACGAGATACACAGTGATCTTGTCTTTGGTGCTTCCCATATGCCTACGGCTGCACTTGAGAAAGCGAAAGAGATAACATTGGTACTCCATGCACCCTCCAAAACCTTCAACATAGCAGGGCTGAATACCTCTTATCTCATCATTCCCAATCAAGATCTGCGAAAGCAATACCGGATCGCACATAACAAAGCAGGATTGGATAATGGAAATGTATTTGGTGTGGTAGCACTGGAAGCAGCGTATAGCGGTGGAAAGCCATGGCTAGAAGCATTGAAGAAACATCTCCTTGAAAATAGTAGATTTGTCGAAGGGTTTATTCGGCATCATATTCCCGAGATAAGTATCTATCGGCATGATGCTACTTTTTTGATGTGGCTAGACTGTAGAGGATTGGGATTAGAGGATGAAGCTTTGGCAGCATTCTTTATCGAAAAAGCAGGACTTGGCTTGAATAGCGGTAGCAGTTTCGGGGAAGCGGGCAGTGGATTTATGCGACTTAATATCGGTGTGGGAAGAGAGATGCTGGAGAAGGCAATGCAGCAACTGGAAGTAGCCGTAAAGCGTAGGAGAGGGTAGGCAATGAGCAAACTGTTTTGGATACTGTGCCTCTCTGTAGGACTGCTCCATGCCTCTATGGGACAAACAATCAAAGATATGCTGACAAAAAATGGCATCAAGCCCGAACAGGTCAGTATCGTGATACGCAGTGCCAAAACCGGCAATATACTAAGTAGTCTCAATCCGGATAGTGCGCGAAAACCAGCCTCTGTCATGAAGGTATTGACTACCTATAGTGCTTTGCTGGAGCTAGGCAGTCCTTTTAAGTGGCCTACCAAATTCTACTATCATGGTAGCTACCGAAAAGGGGTTATCAAGGGGGACTTGATCATTAGAGCCTACGGGGACCCTACGCTCTCAGCCAAAGATATCCCGCAGATAATACGCAGACTCAAGTCTATAGGTATCAAAAGTATTACAGGTGATATCGTCATAGACAGAAGCTTTTTTGATGTGGAAGATCGTGTAAGCTCTGGTTTTGACAGCCACCGTTTCAGCGAATACAATGCCATGCCTGATGCACTGATGTTTGACGATCATCTCAGTACGATCATTGTGAAACCCAAGGATGGAAAGGTTGAAGCCTACAAGGCGATACAGGACCGAAGCTATACACTGGTCAATAACATCAAGTCTTCAAGCAAAAGTTGTGCGGGGAACAGAAGCTGGCCACGAATACTGGTGAACACTGAAGGGGCACTGCCACGCGTGACACTTTCCGGAACCCTATCACTTAAATGTAGACCTAGGCATATCAAGAAGCTTGTCACCCATGCGTATCAGAGTTTTTACTATGCATTGCGGGCAGAGATGATCCGACGGGGGATCACTTTTCACGGAAGACTGCAGCTGGCAAATACGCCTGAGAGTGCCAGAGCACTTTTTACCCACTATGCCAGACCACTGATCGAGATCATCGCCAAGACCAATAAAAAAAGCAACAATCTCTATGCCAGGCACCTGATGCTGTTATTGGGAGCCAAACGCTACGGTGCGCCTGCAACAGAAGCCAAAGGCAGAAAAGCCGTAGCCCAAATACTGGGAAATATCGGACTCAAAAGTAGCAGTATTCATTTGGACAACGGGTGTGGGCTTTCTCGTGAGTCTCGGATCACAGCCAGGACACTTTCTGATATACTGCAGAGTGCCAATACACGCTATGGCGTACAGTGGAGGAAGGTACTTTCTATCGCTGGTATAGATGGCACGATCAGAAAGCGCTTCCGGCGTAGTGCTGCTAAAGGTCGGGCATGGATGAAAACAGGCACCCTTAAAGATGCCAAAAATATCGCAGGTTATGTGCGATCCAAACGTTCAAATAAGCTCTATAATGTCGTGATACTCTACAATGGTAGAGAGAAATGGAAAGGCAGTGCTTTGCAGAATCAGATTATCAACTGGCTAGCCAGATAGGAGCCTTATGCAGTTTGAAACCTACCCTTTTGAAAAATTGAATCAGTTGCTGGAAGGGATCACCCCCAGTATGGACTATGCACCTATGAGTCTTACCATCGGTGAGCCACAGTTTACTACGCCACAGTTTATCCTAGATGCACTGCATGGGCATAGCGCATTACTCAACAAATACCCGAAAACAGAGGGAGAATCGGTACTCAGAGAAGGGATGCTTCGGTATCTTGACAACCGTTTCGGTTTGACACTTGAGAACAGTCAGATCATTCCCACCTTTGGTACCCGTGAGGTACTTTTCAATTTCCCGCAGTTTCTACTGCATGAGGTAGATGCACCGGTGATGCTCTTCCCCAACCCCTTCTATCAGATTTACGAAGGCGCAGCCATAGCAAGTCGTGCAGAGGTGATCTATCTGACCTTGGATAAAGGAAACAACTTTCAGCCAAAGGTGGAAGAGGAGGCGCTGCAGCGTGCCCATCTGGTGATCCTTAATACCCCCAACAACCCTACTGCCTCTACGATGGAGATGGAAGCACTCAAACAGTGGGTCAAACTGGCACTGGCGTATGATTTTGTACTGCTCAATGATGAGTGCTATATCGATCTGTATTTGGATCAGCCGCTGCCTTCTATCCTGAATGCCAGTATAGAAGCAGGCAATCCGGGCTTCAAAAATATCCTGACGATCAACTCAATCTCTAAACGCTCTTCGGCACCGGGACTTCGCTCCGGATTTATCGCAGGGGATGCGGAGATACTGGCACGTTATATGACTTACCGTACCTATGTGGGTTGTGCCTCACCACTGCCACTGCAGCATGCAGCCGCTGCCGCATGGTCAGACCAGGCGCATGTCAATGGATTTCGTCAAAAGTACATCCGAAACTTTGAGGTTGCCAGAGAGGTGCTTGGTGTTGAACCACCACGGGCAACTTTCTATATCTGGTTGGAAGTGGAGGATGAGCTTCTCTTTACCCAAACACTTTTTAGGAAGTTCAACCTCAAGGTACTTCCAGGCTCTTTCCTGGGAAGAGAGGGTATAGGTAAGGGATATGTACGCTTGGCACTGGTCTATGAAGAAGCATTGACCAGAGAGGCATTGGAACGGATAGCAGCGCTTCGTAAAGAGAAGATTTGATAGGTACATTGTCAGCGTATCTATAGATACATTATATACAACAGAGGATACTATGAACGAAGAAACATTGGATATCGAAGCACTGAAAAATGACCCTGAATTTTTGGAAAATTTAGAGAGATTGGAAAAAGAGATGCATGAGGAAAAGTCCATTGCCAAGGGCTATCAGGTGCTGGATGCAAAGTTGGTATTGGCAGCAGAGGAAGAGGATATCAATGAGATTTTTACCTTTATTGTCAATACGGCATTTGACAGGTTGTCAGCCTACTTGACAGAGCCTCGAAAGTTTGATATGGGAGATCCGGAGGACTTTGCTACGGCAAGGGCGATCTATGAGCATGGGATCCAGCGCTATAGCGAGAATGACCAGAAGGGATCCAAGGAGATATTTTTGGTGCTCTACCATATGTTTAATATAGAGGAGCTCAAAGATGCTATGATGGTACATGCCTGTGCTGTGATGAGCAGCACTGACTTTGAGGTTTTTATTGAAGAGTTTGCAGATGTATCAGAAGCAGATCCTGAGGATCCTATGGCATTTTTTATTACGACATTTGCACAGCCGACTGATATGTTGTTGGCGATGTGGAGCAACTATGTACAGCAGGGGAAAGAGGAGTTGAAAGTACTTGAAGAGAACGATTCTTCGACCAACGCAGAGACCGAAAGATAGGAAACAGGAATGAAGATACATTTTATAGGGATTGGTGGTATCGGCCTCTCGGCATTGGCAAAGTTTTTGGCAAATGAGGGTCATGTAATATCGGGCAGCGATATCAAGCAGACAGAAATCACGAATGATCTGGCGACCAACTTTCATGCCAAAATCACCATTCCCCATCATCCTGATGCAGTAGTGGGAGCAGATGTGGTGATCTATTCTGCCGCAGTCAGACCCACCAATGTGGAATACAAACATGCCAAGAAGCTAAGCATAGAGTTACTCTCTCGCAAGGAGGCACTTACCTTTATCCTGAAGGATAAAGAGGTGTATGCCGTAGGTGGTGCCCATGGCAAAAGCACCACCTCTGCCATGCTGGCTTCGATACTGCCCCAAAGCAATGCCCTTATCGGTGCGATCAGTAAGGAGTTTGGCTCGAATGTGCGTCATTTTGATAATGACAGGGTTGTGTTTGAAGCGGATGAGAGTGATGAGAGTTTTCTCAACAGTAACCCTATGCTAGCGATCGTGACCAATGTAGAGCCGGAACACATGGAATACTATGAGTATGACGAAGCACGTTTTTATAATGCCTATAGGAATTTTCTCTCACTTGCCCAGATTTGTGTGATCAATGCAGAAGATGAGTTTCTCTCTTCGCTAGAGATAGATGCGATCAAACTGTATCCTTCCAAAGATATGAGAGAGGTAGAGTTCGTATTGATAGAGGGTGAGCCGCATACACGCTTTACGCTTTTGGAGTATGGTGTATTTGAGGTATTTGGGTTTGGGTACCATATCGCACTGGATGCTGCGCTGGCGATATTGGCAGCCTTGGCGCTGGGAGAGGAGATTGAACAGATCAGAGAAAACCTTCGGCACTATAAGGGGATCAAAAAGCGTTTTGATATTATCCAAAACAGGGAACAATGTGTGGTCATTGATGATTATGGACACCATCCCACAGAGATCAAGGCGACTATGGAAGCACTGAAAACCTATGTAGGGATGCGGGATTTTCATCAGCTCCAAGTCATCTGGCAACCGCATAAATATAGTCGAACGATAGATAATCTTGAGGGGTTTGTGGAGTGCTTTGAAGGAGTAGATGAGCTTGTGATCCTTCCGATCTGGGCTGCAGGAGAGATCGAAGTAGAGATAGACCTCAAAGGAGCCTTTAGTCGTTATAAACTTCTGATGGCAGACAGTGTGACCAGAGAGGACAGTATCGTCAAAGTGATACGAGACGGTCATGTCATCCGTGAATATGACCATGACTTGGTCGTGGCATTTGGTGCGGGGGACATCACCTATCAAATACGTGGAGAGGCCTGAGAGTGAGAAGTGAGACAAGGGAAGTGATGATAAAAAAACTTGATCTTGATAGCTATATACACGCTTTTCAAGGTTTTTTTGCCAGACCCAAATCTATAGTGCTGGAGGGAGATATCCATCAGCACCACCGCCATATCAAAGCACTCTCTACGATAGAGTTTCCTGCCCCCAAACCACTTCCCTCCCTTGAAACCTCCCTCGCCAGACTCCGTAAACAGGCGATACTCTCTCTGGATGAGCTGTATGCCTTTGTGACGATGATCAGTTACTTCAACAGACTCAAGACCATTGCCTTGCCTGAACCACTCTCGTCATGGATACATGGGATAGAGATCCATGATGAGATACGGCATATCATAGGGCACTTTACGGATGAAGGAGAGATCAATCCCCAAAAAGAGCCAGAGCTTCTGGATATCCATCGTGCCCTGCAACAGAACAAAAGAGCGATCAAAGAGAGTCTCTATGCATTGACCCACAGTGCCAAACTCTCTGACTATTTAGTCGATACACAGGTCCATCTCTATAATGATGAGGAGACGCTACTGGTCAGAGGTGGGTTTACGCAGGCGATCAAAGCCACAGTCGTAGGGAGAAGTCCTGCTGGTTTTTTCTATATAGCACCTCAGAAAATTACTTCGTTGAAAGAACAGGGAAAGGTATTGTTGCAGCGAAAAGAGGATATCGTCTGGCGCTACTGTAAGGTGTTCTCTGAAGTATTTCACCGGTGGGAGCGATTTTTGCACTATATTGATAAAGAGTATGATCGCTTTGACCACTATCAGGCGAGAGTCAGCTTTGCTAAGACCTACGACTACGAGTTTATCCTTCCCTCCTCACAAAAGGGTATCGTACTGGATAGCTTTGCCCACCCTGCAATAGAGAACCCGGTGCCCGTGACTATCACCCTGGATAAGCCTATCATGCTGATCACAGGCGTCAATGCCGGCGGTAAGACCATGCTGCTCAAATCCATACTTTCAGCGGTCTATATGAGTAAGCACCTACTCCCTTTCAAGTGCAATGCAGCAGAGACAAAGATTGGAAAATACAAAAATATAGAAGCAATCATCGATGACCCTCAGTCTGTCAAAAATGATATCTCTACTTTTGCCGGAAGGATGCTGGAGTTCTCCAAACTGTTTCGCCAGAAAGATGCCTTGATAGGGGTGGATGAGATAGAACTGGGTACGGATGCAGATGAGGCAGCAGCACTCTTCAAGGTTCTGCTCGAAGCGCTTAAACGCAGAGGCAACAGCTTTATCGTCACCACACATCATAAAAGACTGGCTTCGCTTATGGCTGCAGATGATGAGGTGGAGCTGATAGCTGCTTTGTATGATGAGGAGCGTAGGCTTCCTACCTATACTTTTTTGCAGGGGAGTATCGGTAAAAGTTATGCCTTTGAGACAGCAGAACGCTACGGCATCTCACCTTTAGTGGTAGAACAGGCAAAGCTATTGTATGGAGAGGACAAAGAGAAACTGGGGGAACTGATCGAAAAATCTACTACCCTGGAACGGGAGATGCGCCTCAAGATCCTCTCTGTGGAGGAGCAGGAGCAGAAGCTTCAAAAGAAACAACAGCATCTGGAGCACCTTGAAGAGAAGATGCAGGAGGAGCAGCGCAAAGTACTGGCAACACTGGAAAACAGATACAATGCCGCTACCAAGAGAGCCCAGCAGGCACTTAAAACAAAAGAGTCCCCTGCGGGGCGAAGATTGCTTAATGAAGCGCACAAACACAAACTAAAAGCGAAGAAAGAACCAGAATCTAAGCCTATAGAGCTGAAAAAAGGTGACAGGGTTAAGTATCGCTCTCATCGTGGTGAACTCCTCTCTATCCGCTCCAAAGAAGCAACCATTATTATCGATGGGCTCAAGATGCGAGTGCCACTCTCGTCACTCAAAAAGAGTGCAGACCCCCTAGCAAAGAGCAAGTCTGTGCAACCCAAAGCAAGCAGCAGTGTGGAGAAAAACGGTGCTTCACTCTCTATCAAACTGCTGGGGATGTTTGGAGATGAAGCGATCGACAGGGTAGACAAGTTCCTCTCTGATGCCCTAGTGAATGGGATCAATGAAGTGGAGATCATTCATGGTACAGGCAGTGGTATCCTAGCAAAACTTGTTACCGAGTATCTGCGAGAGCATCCAAAGATACAAAAATTCTATCGGGTACCGGGCAATTTGGGTGCCACCATCGTAGAACTTTAGCAGTTGCTAATTTTTTTGCTTAATTGGATATAATTAGCCAAAATAATACATAACAGGAGACCATAGTGAGTCTAAAAGATCAGGCAGGCTTTGTAAAAGAGGCCTTGAGCGGTGACGAGAAGATACTGGAGAGTGCCTTTAAACTGGAAAAACTCTATAAAAAACATAAATTCAAGCTCTGGGCGGTAGTGATCGCTCTGGTGCTTTTTTTTGGCGGAAAAGTGGGGATGTCTGTCTATCAAAACAATCAGTTGCATCAGGCCAATGATGCACTTCTGACACTCCAGAAGCAGCCGGACAACACGGAAGCACGCAAGATACTTCAGGAAAAAAATCCAAAGCTGTATGCACTGTTTGCCTATATGCAAGCAGTAGAGAAGCATGATAGTGATGCTCTGAAGACACTGGGCGCAAACAGCGACACTATGATTTCAGATATGAGTAAATACCATGCAGCCGTGCTGGATTCCAAAGTAGTAGACTCTGTGTACTATCAGGAGCTGGCATTGGTAGAAGAGGCTTTTGAGGCACTGAAAAATGGTAAAAAAAAGATCGCAAAGCAAAAGTTGTCACTGGTGGCAGAAAACTCACCTGTAGCCAGTATCGCCAGACTGCTCAGACACTACACAGTCGAGACTAAATAAGTGCATATATACCCTGATGTGCAATGATCTGCTTGCCGCATTCGAGGAGCATATCGGGGTGACCAAGGCCTTGGACAAGAACACGGTTTCCTCCTATCTTTCTGACCTTAGACAGTTTGAGGTACAGTTGGGGAAGCCGCTTCTTTCTATTGAAAATGAAGATATTCTCAACTTTCTTGCCACTTTTGAAAATAAGCGTACGCTTAACCGAAAACTTTCGGCGATCAATACCTTCTATCACTTTTGTCATAGCCATGACTTCTCCCATAAAAGTATCAAAATCCCTATGGCAAAGATTCCCAAGAATCTTCCGAAGTATCTTAGTTTTGAGGAGATTGTTGGAGGACTTTCACTGATCGACAGAACCACACTGGCAGGGAAAAGAGACTATGCACTTATGCTTTTTCTCTATGCCAGTGGATGTCGTATCTCTGAAGCGCTCTCTGCCAGGCGAAATGATATCCTGGATGGCTGGCTTAAGATTCGCTATGCCAAGGGGGAGAAAGAACGCATGGTGCCGTTGGCACCTATGGCATTAGAGGCTTTAGCGCAGTATCTGGAGGCTTCTGATCTGCGGAGCAGCCATCTCTGGCTCAACTATAGAGGGGGAGTGCTGAGCCGTATCTCTGCCTATAAGATCGTCAAGAAGTACCTAGGTGTCTCACCGCATGTCCTGCGTCACTCTTTTGCTTCTGCTTTGATTGTGGGTGGTGCGGATCTTCGGGTAGTACAGGAGCTCTTGGGGCACAGCTCATTGATCACCACACAGATATATACCCATATCGAGAGACATGAGCTCAAAGAAACAGTGACGCGTTATCACCCGCTAAAAGACAAACAATGAAACATATTGTAGAACATTTTGGGAAGAAGAGACTGTTTTTTCGTTCATTGGAGACAGTGGATCTCAAAAAGCTTGGCACCCGTAAAAAGCTTTCACTCTATCTCGGTGTGGATATGCAGGCGTACTATACGATCATTATGGTTATCAGGAAAAAAAGCACCATCCTCAAAAAAGAGGCGGGAGTACTTATGCTGTTACATACCAAACTGGAACAAGAGATCCATGCAAAGATCAGAAAGAAATATCTATTGCTTGAGGCGCCGATATGCTCAAAAGCGAAACAGGTGTTGGAAAATGAAGGGTGGCGTGTAGAATTGCTGTAGTAGAGGAGAGAGCAAAGAGGCTTATGCCTCTTTGCTCTTGCGGTACTCAAGGATCATTTTGAGTGCTTCGTCTTTGAGAAGTAATTTCTCTTTTTTGATTGTTTCGATTTCAAGATCACTCAGGTGAAGTCTTCCTTCGTCTGCATCAGTGGCTTTTTGATCCAGCTCATTGTGTTTTTCAAAGATCTTCGTAAAGTGTGCATTTTCCATTTTTAGATTATGTATCTCATCTCTATATTCTGCTAACATAGTGTCTCCTGTTTAAGATTAATATGTCTCTATTATAACTTTTTTGCGGTTAGTATGAGGTGAATCCCCAAAGCAGATTTGGGAAATCAGGTTCTATATTCTGCATTGATCTTGACGTACTCATAGCTTAGATCACAACCGTAAGAGGTATAGCTACCCTCGCCCAGTCCCAGATCACAGCGTACCCTGAACTGCTCTTTTTTCATGATAGCATAGGCCTGTGCTTCTCTTTCTTTGTCCAGCTCCCTGAAAGCATCAGAGTATATCAGGAGATCATCATAGTGTATAGTAAGTGTGTGCTCATTGCAGGTAATTCCGCTGGCACCAATGGTAGAGGCGATTCTCCCCCAGTTTGGATCTTCTCCAAAAAGTGCTGTTTTGACAAGCAGTGAATTGCTCAGCGCCATGCTTGCTTTCTTTGCCTCCTCTTCGCTCCTTGCTCCCTTGACCTCAAACGCTACCAGCTTGCTTGCACCCTCACCATCTTTGAGGATCATCATTGCCAGTTCGAACATGAGTCTGTTCAGGGCTTCTGCGAAGGCCGCTTTATTATATGCGTTGCTCTGTCTGTTGGAGAGGAGTATGACCGTATCATTGGTAGAGGTGTCCCCATCTACGGAGATTCGGTTGAAGGAGTGTTCTGCTCCAGCCAAAAGCAGGGCATCCATGTCTGTCTTTGGAATATCTGCATCGGTTGCGATAAAGCAGAGCATGGTTGCCATAGAGGGGTTGATCATGCCGGCACCTTTGCAGATGGCTGCGATATGAAATACCTCTCCATCCTCGAGTACTACTGTATACGCAAGCTCTTTTTTGAACTGATCTGTGGTCATGATCGCTCTGGCTGCTTTGTTAGAGTCTGTTGCCGTAAAATCAAGTGTGTCAAATGCTGTTATGATCTTCTCAATAGGTAGACGATACCCTATCACGCCGGTAGAGGACATGAGTGGGTTGTGAACTTCTATTTTGGAAGAGAGTGCAGCCATGATAGTGTCGATATCTTCTATCCCCTTCTCTCCTGTCATGGCATTGGCATTTTTGGCATTGATCAGTACGAAATCTGTCTGAAATCCTTCCGGATATCTTTGGAAATGTCTGATGGGTGCGGCTTGAAATTTATTGGAGGTAAAGACTGCAGAGACAGTGCAAAGGCTTTCGCTGCGGATAAAGGCAACATCACCGTCAACTTCTGCTGAATCTGCGTTGGCAGGGTTTGTTCTCATACCTACATTGGCAGCACCGCAATAGAAACCGGGGACATTTGCCAAGCCATTGTCCAATGGGATGATCTTATACATACCCAAGCTCCTCTGGTTTTTCATGCATTTTGATGATGCGTTTTGCCTTGCGTATCCCTTCACTGGTACCGATGATGATTAGCTTGCTTTTGGGCATAATGATCGTATCTCCTTTGGGCATAGGAATGAACTGCCCCTCTTTGGGGGTGATACCTATGATGGTCACATTGGCGGCGGTACGTAGTTTGGCATCTTTGAGTTTTTTGAGTACAAGCCAGCTGACTTTGGAGACCTTGACCTCTTCCATATCCAGAGGGGTATCACTGCGATAGAGGAACTCTTCGAGCATATTTTCCATTTCAGGTCGGATGGCGATAGCGTTGATCCGTTTTGCCATGAGGTTGGTGGCGGTGACCGCACTGTCGGCACCCAACTTGGAGAGTTTTTGGGCATCTTCGTCATTTTTTGCATTGGAGATAATGAGATATTTATGTCTGCCTATCTCTTTTTCATAGAGCCTTACGGAAGCAACCACAGCAATATTGTCAGCAACATTGTCTGCCAGTGTGATCACCCCTTTTGCACTGGAAAGATGTGATTTGAGAATACCTTCATCCGTATGGGGTTCGGCAGTGACAAAATAGGGATAATGATATTTTTTTGCGATCTCTTCCATATCTTCTCTGGGATCTACTACCACAAAGGGGATATGGTTTGCCCTGAGCTGTTTAGTGACCTGTGCTGTAAATTCATTGTGGTAACAGATAACAAAATGTTTTTTGAGTCTAGCGATCTCGTAGAGCATTTTTCTCTCCTTGGCAGTTTTTTGAAATTCGCCCTTCTTGACGACTTCGGCAATAATACCCACAGCAATGGAGAAGACTACAAATCCCAAGATGATTAGCGTGATCGTAAAGATACGTCCTGCATCTGAAATGGGTCGTATCTCTCCAAATCCAACTGTGGTAAAGGTGATCCCTGTTTGGTAGATGGCGTCCATGAGTGGAAAATCATCAATAGCCATGTATCCCATCGTACCGGTAAGCATGATCAGAATGGTGAGAATAAAGGGAAGTCTAAAAGGAGTCAGATGTCCATAGAACTCATCATTGAGTGTAATATGTGGTTTGGGAGAGGTTTTCCAGCCGAGAAACTCTTTTGGGCTTTTCATCGTGTGGGGTGGGGTGTAGTGTAGTCCTCCGAGAGGGAGAACCTAAGCGATCTCTGCTTGAGCTGCTTTCTTCTTCATTGTTCTGAGAGTAGAAGCGGCTACTTTGATCTTTTTTCTTGTTCCGTCCTCAAGTGTGATTCTTACGGTTCTGAGGTTTGGGAGTTGTCTTCTTTTTGTATGGTTTTTCGCATGTGATACATTGTTTCCTACCAATGGACCCTTGCCAGTCACTTGACATCTTCTTGACATAATAAAGCCTTTTTATTTTGATTCTATACTCTATTCCAAAATTTGGTAATAGAAAAGTTTTGCGATTATAGCCTAAAATGCTTAAAAAGAGAAAAGTTTTGCTACTCTGTGGTATAATCTTGGAAATTTTAATGCGCGTGCTTAGGTTTTAGCACCATAAGATAAGGAAAAGAAGCAGATGCAGGTAGCACCAAGTATATTATCGGCAGATTTTGGACATTTGGCACGGGATGTGGAAGCAATATGCCTGGGTGGCTGTGATCTGGTTCATGTGGATGTGATGGATGGACATTTTGTCCCCAACCTCACGATCGGTCCTGTAGTGGTAGAGGCCGTGGCCAAAGCAGCGACTAAGCCGCTGGATATTCACTTGATGGTAGAGAATAACAGTTTCTTTGTGGATCTGTTCGCTCCTTTGAAACCAGCATATATCTCGTTTCATAGTGAGGAAGAGAAGCATCCGCATAGACTGATCCAAAAGATACGAGGACTTGGTATCAAGCCGGCGATTGTCCTGAACCCGCATACCCCACCTGAGGCGATCGAATATCTACTGGAAGATCTGGATATGGTACTGCTGATGTCTGTCAACCCTGGATTTGGGGGACAAGCCTTTATCCCCTCAGTGATTGAAAAAGCCAAGCGTCTCAAGGCACTGATAGTGAAGCACAACCCACAATGCCTCATAGAGGTTGACGGTGGTGTCAATGATGTCAATGTCAAACCGTTGTCAGAGGCAGGGGTGGATGTGGTGGTCGCAGGATCATTTGTGTATAAGCATCCAAAAGGTGTGGCAGAGGCAATTGCCTCTTTGAAATAATGTAGGGTGCGTAACACGCACCAAATAATAAAAATACCAAAAGGTGTGTTGGCAAACACACCCTACAAGGGAGGAATATGAAAGTTAAAATCTGTGGCATAACCAACTTAGATGACGCACTCCATGCGATCCATGTAGGTGCAGATGCTTTGGGTTTTGTTTTTTATGAAAAGTCTCCTCGCTTTATCAGCCCTCATGATGCCAAGCAGATCATTGACCAACTCCCACCCTTTGTAGAAAAGGTAGGACTGTTTGTTAAACACTCTGCCGAAGAGATAGAACAGATCTCCTATGCCAGCCATATCACACTGGCACAGATTCATTTTGATGTGGATGAGGCTTTTTTGGATGCGATTAGCTTTCCTGTCTTGCCTGTTGTGCGTGCCAGAAAGAAGGAAGATATAGAGATATTCTCGGATCGCTATCGTTTGGTTGATGCCTACTGTGAAGCCTATGGCGGGAGTGGAAAGCAGCTCAATCAGGCATGGTTCGAAGGACAAAACTGCTCCAAGATTATTTTGGCAGGAGGACTCGATAGTGAGAACGTACTTGATCTCGGAAATTATGGTTTTTACGGCATGGATGTCAGTTCCGGTACCGAGAAGCAAAAAGGTATCAAAGATCCAGAAAAAGTAGAAAGGTTTATTGCCCATGCAAAATCTCTTTGATGAGCTGACTGCAGCATTTCGCAGGAATGAGGGGAGACTCTCTCAAGAAGCCTATGAGCGGATCGTACGTAAACACTGCTCTTTGTTTGAGGACAGTGATACAATCTTTATCATACTGCAGGCATCAGGATACCCTATCGTAGAGCAGGTGGATGGATATGCCAATAAAACCTTTTTTACCTCTTATCGCAAGCAGCGGTATTGTGTCGTGGATATCGAGACCAACGGTAGCAAGCCGGGGACTTCGCAGGTCATCGAGATAGGTGCAGTGATGGTAGAGGATGGTAACGTAGTGGATAGACTGGAGAGTTTTGTAGAGTGTGCCTATCTACCGGAGCATATCACCAAGATCACAGGCATAGAACCGGAAGATCTCATCGGGGCTCCTACGCGGAGAGAGGCGTTGATTTCACTGAGGCACTTTATGGAAGATGCGGTTTTTGTGGCTCACAATGCCAACTTTGATTACTCTTTCCTCAATGCCTCCTTCGATCGTTTTGGTTTGGGAACGATAGGGAACTCCAAACTCTGTACCATTGATCTGGCAAAAAGAACGTTTAAAAGTGAGCGCTATGGGCTGGCGTATCTGAATGACTTTTTACATATCGAAAACCATACCCATCACCGTGCCTATAGTGATGCACTCTCCGCTACCAAAGTTATGTTCAAGAGTTTTGAGACGATCCCGGAGTATGTGCAGACGACAGATGATCTGTTACGTTTTTCGATTTCGAGTATGAAAGTGCGTCATGCAAAAAGAGAATCTGGGCAAAGACAGGGGTAAAGATATTGAGTAAAGGAATATAGTTAAAGAGTGATGCGGTCATCGCCAAGGTGGTCGCTTTTCTTCCTGTGTCTACCTTCTCCTCTAGTGCAAACAGGGCACTGACATCATACATCGTAGGCTTTTTGATCAGAACAGACCAGAGATAGAGTATGATGATCTGTCCTAGTATGGGGACAAACAACAGAGGGATAGCAGGGATAAATAGTAGGATAAACACTCCTGTGGCTTTCAGTGTCAAGAGGAGAGAGGTTGATAGGTTGGGTGTGCCATTGGCAGAGATATTCGGATAGTGCTTTTGTGCCAGCTTTTTGAGGAGTGTTTCACTTGTCAGAGATGTCAACAGAGAGACTATGATGATAAAGAGAATGTAAACCAACAGAATATTGACAGCCCCAGCTCCAGTAGTCTGTAGCCACTCCCAGGGGATCCATCCCAAAAATGAACCTATCATACGGGTGAGGTTATCCCAGAAAAACCAGATGATGACGATGGAAAGTCCTAGTGCCAGAAGTGCCGTTCTGACAACATAGCCGATGACCTCTTTGGAGAAGAGATCTTGTAGGCTTTTGGTGATGGTTGGTTTCATACGTTTCCTCATCTTTGTTATGTTGAAATTGTGTGTAGGGTTGGCTTTAGCCGACCAAAGTGTAAAATTAAACCTGTTTTTATGGTCGGCTAAAGCCAACCCTACAGATATTCATCCTTAAATCCTACATACCGCGCTGCTGAGGCATACAACTCTTCCACCTCTGCGTCTGTCAAGGCTCTTACTACTTTGGCGGGGCTGCCCATGATGAGGCTTCGGGGTGGGAAGTGTTTGTTTTTGGTGACGAGACTGCCTGCGCCTACGATGGACTCTTTGCCAATGATGGCACCATCCAGGATCGTGGCACTCATCCCGATCAGGCAGGCATCTTCTATCGTGCAGCCATGTAGCATGACCCTGTGGCCTATCGTGACATCATCTCCGATGATTGTAGGGTTGCCGTCACTTTTGTCCGGGTTTTTGTAGTGGGTGACATGTACCATGCTGAGGTCTTGGATGTTGCTTCGTGCGCCGATCTCTATACTGTGCACGT
>Ga0256827_10001321_pt1 | contig 15831 bp, 16 predicted proteins | sample CV84metaG_FD_185977 | JGI IMG/M metagenome (GOLD analysis project Ga0256827, IMG submission 185977) | Hydrothermal vent microbial communities from East Pacific Rise, Pacific Ocean - CV84 | ecosystem: Environmental > Aquatic > Marine > Hydrothermal vents | place: Pacific Ocean: East Pacific Rise... | reverse complement strand
TGGTGAGAATTGTCAAATAGATAATCCATGTAGTATTACAACGGCATTTTCAAAAATAAAAGCAGGTGATGTACTATTTTTAAGAGAAGGAACTTATAAATTAAAAGAATCATTGATACTTAGAAAACGAATAGGGAGTGCTCAAAAACCTATTATTATTGAAAGTTATCCAAATGAATTGGCCATTTTAGATGGTGGAGAGAGCATTGAACATATTAAAAATAATGAAAAGATTGTAAAAGAAGGTATTAAAATAGCTGGAAGTTCCGAATATATTTATATACGTAAATTAGAAATAAAAAATGTAGGGGGTGCAGGTGTATTTATAGAGTTCTCTAGCCATAACATAGTTGAAGGTTGCCGAATACATAATAATCATAATGGTGGTATTAATATATATGGAGGCTCAGATGGTCAGTCTAAACCTTATAAACCTTATATGTATGGATACAACATATTAAAAGATAATATTATTTATAAAAATTCAGATGTAGGTATTGGAACCATGAATCATAAGTTACTTCGAGGAATTTATGGTTTTGCTAATGGAAATAATTCAGATGGTATTAGTATCTCTTCTGGAAAATTTAATAAAGTAATACATAATACTATATATTCAAATTCAGATGATGGGATTGATACGTGGCGTAGTAATAATAGTTATATTGCCTATAATAAAGTATATGATAATGGAAAAAATGAAGGTGATGGTAATGGTATTAAGACAGGAGGTAACCTAGATAAGAATATTGATAATGGTGCAAGAGCAGTTGTAGAATATAATATTGCTTATAATAATAAAGTCAATGGTTTTGATTATAATTTTGGTAAACAAGTAAAAATGCGATATAACACATCATATCATAATGGTAATAATGGATTTAGAGCAGGTGGTGATGCCATTATTTCATATAATATTTCCTTTGATAATAAATATAATTCAAATTTAAAAGGTATTCAAAAATATAACTCTTGGGATATAGATGAAAATGTAGACTTTGTAAGTACTGATCCAAAATCAAACAACTTTCTAAAACCAAAAGTTGATTCAACCTTTGAAAAGATGGGGGCCTATGCAAATACATCTGAAAACAATAATCATCAACAAGCAAAAATATTTGTAATTGGTGACTCAACAACATATAACAAAGATTTTTCAGATAATCATGGTGGATACCTTGAAATGGGATGGGCACAAAAAGAAGCTTTAGGAAGTTATATGCTTAATAAAAGTAATCTTTTTGATGAAGGACGTTCTGGTGCGAGTAGTAAGTCTTATAAAACAGTTATTGACAATCGACATGATTGGCAAGAGACAAAAAAACTCATAAAAGATACTGACATAAGTGATGGAGCCTATTTACTTATCCAGTTTGGACATAATGATGAAAAAGGGGATGGCTATACTAAACCTAATGAATTTTATAGCCAATTAGAAGAGTATATAGATTGGGCTAAATTAAATAATGTTACTCCTATACTTATCACTCCTGTAGAAAGGCGGGCTAAATCTAAAGGAAATTTAAATCATAAAACTCATGAAGAAGCTGGTGGTTATGCGCAAATAGTAAGAGATTTAGCAGAGGATAAAGGTATTACTATGTTAGATTTACAAGACAAATCTTGGAATGAATATAATACATATGAGGATATGAATGCTATTAACAATGTATTAGCTTATGATGACAATACACATTTTAGTCCCAAAGGTGCAAAGTTAGTTGCTGGCTGGGTAAAAGAGCTTATTTGTAAATCAAACGAAGAAAAATTATGTCTTCAATTTAAATAATGTGTTTTGTCTTTAAATATAGAGTGACTTATTATAATTTTTACTTATGTATATTTATTTTTAATTAAGAGTATTAATAGTATTCTAAATAAATATTATTAATAAAAAGCCAAACCCATTGTGAAATGGGGACGGAAAGTTATGGGTCTTCATTTATCCTTTAAACAAAGACTGCCAGACTGCATATTTAGAGTCTGGAACTTTCTTTCTTACTATTCTCTAAATGTAATTAAATTACAATAAAAGGGAATATTATGAAAAAAATATCTTTAATCCAAACAATTATTTTTCTTGCGTTGGGACATCTAACCTATGCTAACAATACATGTCCTGAATGGTTTACTATGCCTCATGATAATGGTTTTGTTGTTGTTCTGCCTATTTACGATATAAGCATTACCGAGCCTGACTTAGATTGTGATGGTATTATCGATGTATTAGATACTGATATTGATGGTGATGGGGTTGATAATAACCATGATGCTTTTCCTCTAAATTCTTCTGAAAGTATAGATACTGATAATGATGGAATTGGAAACAATGCAGATATGGATGATGATAATGATGGTTACTATGATACTATAGAAATAGCAGCGGGGAGTAGTCCATTAAATGCAAATGATACTCCCACAAATCATCCTGTAAATATACATTTTGGTGATTGGATAAGAACCAATCCAGGGGCAGGAGGAGCAATTAATATGATAGGTGCCACAGCATCTGGTATGTTTGTGACGGCTTCGGATCTTAGTGGAGTGTACGTAAGTGAAGATAATGCTAGTATCTGGAAAGCACGAGGTGAAACAAATGGTATTCTCAATACTACACATATGAGTGCATTAGGATTTCATCCTAGTAATGGGAATATATTTTATGTCGGTACAGGCAGAGGAATATATATGACAACAGATAAAGGGCAAACATTTGACTTTATCTCTGCATCTATCACCTTGAATAATTCATTATACAATAATGATCTCAATAATCCAGAACATACAAATGATGATACCAATACATATATAGAAAGTATTGTGGTATCAAAGACATCTCCTCATACGATGTATGTTACCTATCATCAATGGGATGAGAATTTTCCAAGTTGTATTGCAAAAAGTACAGATAATGGGCAAACATGGACAGATATAACTTTCCCTGTTAATTTAAGACCGGATAATTTACGTATCGTTAAATTATTGGTACACCCAACCAATCAAAATCTTGTATATGCGATTGCAGGTAAACCGAGATGGGGATGTAGTGCTGCAAAAGCATACAGAACAATCAACGGTGGTCAAACTTGGATAGAGATACATCATCAATATGATGTATTAGATCTCGATATTGATTACAGCAATGACAATATACTCTATATGAGCACATTTAATGTTACTTCATGTGATGATGGAGCAGAGGTTTTATATCATGATCATAATGATAGCGAACCGCTACTGAAACACTTAAATGGATTGGCTGTCAATGGACATCTGTATAAAAGTACCAATAAAGGAGATAGTTTTGGAGACCCCATATTATCCAATCAAACAGGTATCATTAGTGTAGGTAACGGGTATGTCAATAATGCTAGCAATGTAAAACTGGTAAACCTATTGACCTTTGAAAATGCTTACTGGATGGATGACAATCAAACAGGCACTTGGGAGAGTAATGACTTTGGTGGAACATGGAATCATGTAGGCACCGTCAATAATTGGACGAATATAGGTTATAGTAGTAGCCCTTACAATGCATATACACCATCATATAATGGTTATAACAAAACATTGGTAAAAGATATTTTTAATTCAAATAGATTTTATTTTGCAGGAGGATGGCCATTGGCAACCTTTGATGGGGGCAAAAATTTTGAAAGTATTGCTACCAAACAAATTGATGAAAATAAAGATACTTGGAAGTCTACAGGTATTGAAAATATTAATGGGTATGTCTTAGATGTAAATGATAATGATGAAAAAATTATCTATATGGGTGGGTATGATATAGGTTTCTGGGTAAGTAAAGATAGGGGAGTTTCATGGAAATGGCAATACCCTTTTAAAAACGATTTAGCAACACTTGAAAAATATACATGGGGAGCAACAAACCATGAGCCTGATGATGATGAACCAAGTTCACTTAAAATCATTGGTGGTACGAATGTAATGACCCTATTAAGTGATCCCCAAAAGGCTAATATCGTTTGGAGTTCTTTTGCACGTGCACAATCTTTTGCCGATCCAGATAAAGGATCTGATCCTCGCTCAGGACTATTCAGAAGTACGAATTATGGAGATACTTGGACATTAGCCACTATATATATAAAAGATGGAACTCCTTTGGATATACACTATCATGCAGTTATTTATGGTTTATCTGTAGATAAGAGTACACCTATAGGGAATAGGACACTTTATGTGACAATCGATGGTGATGTAGCTAAATCAACAGATGATGGTAGAACATGGCATGTTATTCATGAAGATGGAGGATTAAAGTTTACAGATGTTAGTGGTGGTGTGCTTTATGCTGGAGGTAAAAATGGTTTATGGAGATACAAAAACAATGTATGGACACAAATGGGCGCACAGTATAAAAATGAGATGATGGGAATTGGCTCTTCTATGTTTAGAGATATTACACCTCAATCAAATAAGATACATTATGATGCTCAGTGGCATGAGATTATTGATAAATATGCATGGAATGGTGTACATGATATACAAATAGACCCTAAAAACTCAGATATTGTATATGCAGTTGTGTATCGTGGTGAAGGAGAAAAAGATGAAAATGGAACATCCATTACACCAAACGATGAAAAAGGTCTCTATAAAACACTTGATGGTGGGAGTACATGGACTAGAGTAAGTTTGGGTAACTATGAAAATAAATATCTAAGAGCGATGACGATTAGTCCGCATAACTCTAATATTCTTTTCCTAACTTCATCGGAAAATATTAATTCAGGAGGGGCAGGGGGAACTTCTAATGGAATTATCTATTCTACAGATGCTGGTACTTCATGGCAAGAGTTAAATAATGGCATGGCATGGAAATATGCAGCAATGATAGAAGTAGACAAGCTTAATGAACGTGTATGGGCATGGTCACCAGGTACGGGTGTACAGTATGCTGATATTATTAAAAATAAATAAATTGTAAAGTATTGAAGAATTCTTCAATACTTTCACAAAGCCTACACTTTTATCCTATACTATTCGTATAGATACAAAGGATAACATATGATAAAAATTAAACATTTAGGCTTACTTGCCATTGCATCAAGTACATTTCTTTTCTCAGGGTGTATTTATGTTGAAGATACCTTCCCCGTTCAAAATGGATATTATGATGATATGCCTCGGGCCAATATTTCTTTAGTCTCATATAGCTACCCATACTATTTTAACAGACCATTTTATTATTTAGGTGGGAGATACTATTATGGAGGATTTTTCCGTAATGGGTTTTATCACTATGGTAATAGAAGGTTTAGACATGGATACTACTATAGTCGAGGATATAGATATCATAATGGTCGAAGGTACCGTGCTGAAAATGGTAGACATGGATATTTTGTAAATCGAGATTATTTTGAACGTTCACGTCATTATAGAAATAGAGATAGTTTTGATAGAGGCAGAGAGTATAAAAGAAAACATAGAAAGCATAGAAAAAGAAGTAGTCTTTTCCAACCTAGAGATCATACAAACTATAGAGGATTAAATCACAAAATGCATAATGTAGGTAGAGAACGAATAAGAGAAAGAGTACGAAGATAATTTTTATATCTTCGTTATACTTTCTTTCATTTGAGTACAAAATATTTCAAAAGAGGGGAGAGACAGATTTGACTCTCTTTGTTTTGTTCCCCACATAGGTTCTGGATAATAGCTATCTTCTTCAAATCTTGCCATAATATGCCAATGTACATGAGGCATATAGTTTCCAAATGATGCTATATTTATCTTGGTAGGATTATAGTAAACAGTCATCTCTTTTTCTATAATATATAAAAGCTCATAGATCTCTTCACGTATCTCTTTTGGTACATCACTCATCTCTTTGTATGGATATTGGGTAAATATCTTGACCCATGGTATTTCGGAGGCTTCTACTTCTATTTTGATATCTTTATTTTCATAAATGATTGACATTAACGTATCCTTTTTATGGCACTGTTTCCTAATTTATAGATATTGGAGGCATTCTTAGTTTCATGTAGTGGCTCTATAATCACATCAGTAGCTTCTTTGGCAAATGTTTCATTATAGGCTTTATTACTTAGATTGGCAGAAGTAGTATAAGCCCATTTAAGTCTATTGAGTAAAAGTAAATGATGACTATCTTTTACTATTCGGTATGAGTGTCCATTTGGCATAATAAAAGTTGTCTTTTTTGCACGTCTTAGAGCATTTTTATGTATATTTGGTACACGAGTAAATGATTTAAGTGTTTCTAAACTATTAACAGCCTTAATATAATGTTTATGCGGAGGACGTTTTTTAATAGTTGTAAGTCTATCTGCATTTTGAGAAACAAACCCTATGGTAGTATCAGTTTGGGTGAGAAAAACTTTATCTTTGAGCATATGGTTAATCTATATGTAATACTGAATATACAGGTGCATCAATACCATCGCGCCCTTTTAAAAAATCTAACTCCATAATGAAACAAGCCTCTACACACTCTGCACCAACTTTATCAATGAGACTAGCAGCAGCTTTTGCTGTACCCCCTGTGGCTATGAGATCATCAATGAGAAGTACTTTTGCACCTTTTTTTTCTCCAAATGCATCTATGTGAATTTCGACTTCATCAAAACCATACTCTAAGCTATATTTTTCAGCTACCGTGGTGTAGGGGAGTTTCCCTTTTTTTCGTACAGGCACAAATCCAATATTTAGTCTGTCTGCAAGGATACTACCAAATATAAATCCTCTAGCATCTATCCCTGCAATGTAGTCTAGGTTATAACTTTTGTATCTATTTTCTAAATGTGACATGAGGGTATCAAGTGCTTTTGGATTAGAGAGTAGGGTAGTGATGTCTTTGAAGATGATACCTGCTTTAGGGAAGTCAGGGATATCTCTAATACTATCTAGAAGGATTTGTTTATCTTCATTGTTAAGCTTCATATCTAGTTATCCTTTTATTATATCAATTTATTGTTATTGTACACCATGTATATCACTTAAATCATACAAGTAAGCTTGATAGGAAAAAATTAATAAATATATTAAATATATTATCCATACTATGCCTATAATCCATTTCTTTGATATTTTTTTATAATAGAGTTGGATAAATAACCAAATCATTAAAGTACTTAGGAGTATCATTAATGCAAAAGATACACCTATTTGTGTAAAAAGGTCATATCTTGTTATTAAGAAATAAGGTTCATTTGCGGCTAATTCAATATAAATCCAAAATGTTAGGACTGTTAGAAGTATTAAATAGTATATTGTAAGAGATTTATATTTCACAATTTTATCCTAAATTAGCACCAAAAGCACAGCCTTCTATTTTGGATACGCGTCCTGCGTGTCTGCCACCTTCGAACTCTGTAGATGCAAAGACCTCTATCATATCTTCTATGACACCTTTACCTACCACACGTTCGCCAAAACAAAGAATGTTTGCATCATTATGTTGGCGTGTGAGTTTGGCTGTGTAGGTGTCGTGACAAAGGGCTGCTCTGATACCAGGTACCTTGTTAGCTGCTATACTTATCCCTATACCTGTACCACATATGAGTATGCCAAAGCTACCTTCATCTGCTAGTACTGATTGGGCACATTTCTTGGCAAAGTCAGGATAGTCTACACGGTCAGCAGAGTCAGGACCAAGGTCAATAATTTCATGTCCTAAATCTGTTACGAAATTTTTTACATAAGCTTTGAGTGCATACCCTGCATGGTCTGTTGCGATATAAAATTTCTTTCCCATTATTCTCTCCTTATTCTATTGGTTCTTCATATTGTATAGAGTCTATAAGTCTTCCTACCCGACCCCATCTTATAGTATAACGTTGTTTATTCCATAGTGCTTCACACTCTTTTGAACTTATATCTATATTGGGACAGATACGTGAGAGTTTATCATGATCTTTTCCTGAGCCATGAATATCTCCATTGAGAACTCTTTCATATGAACGGAATTCAAGACTCATATAGATAAGCCAAGGTTTACCTACAATATTCGAGTATGGTACAGAACCCCAAAAACGGCTGTCATTTGAGTTATCACGGTTATCACCTATCATATAATAGTGATCTTCCTCTACTTTTTTGTAAAATAGGTTTTTATTAAGTTCTTCTACAAAAACAGGTTTCATATCTATACTACCATTGGCTTGATAGTGGTTAAAAAGTAGATTATATGAATTACTATCATATTCTGGCTTATACTGAATACCAGGAAACTTATTCATATAAGGATTTAATACCCATAGTTTATCTGCAATAGTCACGATAGTTGCTTTAGGGTACTTTGCTTTTATACTTGCTTCATCTGTGAGATCATGAAAGTGGATGTAGAGTTTTTTATCATCATAAAGTAATTCATCATTACCGACAGCTACACAACGCTTTACAAAATGTATTTTAGGTGTTTGTGGATTACGAAAAATGACGATATCTTCTCTTTGTGGTCGTGGACCTTCTATAAGATGTCCATTATGATTAAAATCTGGAAGTAGAGGTATCTCTAACCATGGTAGGTGTGGCGTAGGTATACCATAAGAAAACTTTTTGGCAAACAAAAAATCCCCTATAAGTTGTGTACGTTTCATTGATCCTGAGGGAATAACAAAAGATTGTGCCACAAAGAAAATAAGAAATAAAACAATAATAATTGTCCCCGTCCAAGAACCTGCAAAACGGCTAAATGCCGATAGAAACTTTTTTAAATTTGTCATTATGCTCTAGCCTTTGCTGCTTTAAGTGTGTTACTTAGAAGCATAGCAATAGTCATAGGACCTACACCTCCTGGTACGGGTGTTATATATGAACATTTAGGACTTACTTCCTTAAAGTCTACATCACCTACTAATGACCCATCTTCTATACGGTTAATACCGATATCTATCACTATTGCTCCTTCTTTTACCATATCTTCTTTTATGAGTCCTGGTACACCAACACCTACTACTATAATATCAGCTTTGGAAGTATGTACTTTTAAGTCTTTGGTATGTATATGTGTCACTGTCACTGTAGCATCAGCATTTAAAAGTAGTGCAGCCATAGGCTTACCTACTATATTACTGGCACCTACTACACAGACATCTTGACCTTTAAGGTCTATCTTATACTCTTCGAACATTTTCATTACACCTAGTGGTGTACAGGCTACAAAACTCTCTAAATTTGTGACAAGTCTACCTACATTATACGCATGGAAACCATCTACATCTTTTTTAGGATTTATCACTTCTAAAATTTTATCCGTATCGACATGCTTTGGTAATGGCAACTGTACGAGAATACCATCTATACGTGGATTATTATTCATCATCTCTATCGTAGCTATAATCTCATCTTGGCTGATGGTATCTGGCATATTGTGTGTGATAGAGTAAAAGCCTACTTTTTCACAGGCTTTTGCTTTCATTTTTACATAGGCATGACTTGCTGGATCGTCACCTATAAGTATCACTGCTAGTCCTGGAACTATATTCTTTTCTTGTTTAAGTTGTTCTACTTCCGAAGCGACTGAAGTTTGTACTTTATTTGCGAGAGATTTACCATCGATGAGTTGCATGCGTGCTGCCCTAATAATTTTTAAGGTATTATATCAAAAATAGTTTACGGAGAGTAAATAATGAAAGTTTTATGGATATTGGTACCTTTTTTATTGTGTGCTGAAGATAATACAACGGAAAGTTTTATTACTGACTATGAATATGGTGAAATGCTCTATAATAATCCTAGAGGGGTAAGCTGCTCTGAGTGTCATGGTAAAGTAGGTGAGGGTAAAACTATAGTACAGTACCAAGATATACATGGTAAACAAGCTATAAAAGGTTCTGATATACGTAAAAATTCATTGGCCGAAATGATAACTGCTGTCAATACATATCATAAAGTAATGCCACGTTACTATCTAACAGAGGAAGAGGTAAAAGCGATGTATGATTATTTACAAGTAAAAAATGAAAATTATTTAAATAAGAAGTAGAAAATATAATATGTAGAGTTTGTAGCAAAGTAAAACTTTGCTACATGTAAGTCCTAAAGTGGAGTTACGTTTTCAGCTTGTGGGCCTTTTTGACCTTCACCAACTTCAAATGTTACTGCTTGACCTTCAGCTAGTGTTACACGACCACCTGAATCATTGTTTACTTGACGGAAGTGTACAAATACATCATCTCCACCATCGTTTTGTTGAATGAATCCGTAACCTTTTTCATCGTTGAACCATTTTACTGTACCGTTGACTAATTCTGCCATTGTTATACCTTGTTGAGCTTTGTGCTCGTAATTTACACTTCTAGGAGTCCCTATAAAAGCGGAATCTAAAATCGGAGAGAGTCTTTCGGGGTCTAGCAATAACACTTAACACACGAGAGATGAACTCGAACCTCATCTTTCATCGTAACAATTGTACCCTTTTTTTAACTATATAACCTTAGGAATATAAATATCTTAAATAATAACATTTATATATCAGTCAAATTTAATCACATTTTTTAGGTTATAATAACGCTTATATATAATATTGAAGGAAGTAAGAATGAAAAAAATATCGGTAATATCTATTATAGCATCTACATTAATTATGGCATCTCCCTATGAGGCATCTTCTACAGTAGAAGAAATAGATAATACATTTGTCTTGAGTTTACCGACAAGTTTTGCTCTACTTGGAGGAGTAATGCAAGGGGATGGTTCAGATATGTGGGAACAAGTGCTAGGTGTAGAATTTTCATTTAAGTGTCTTATGTCAGATGATATTAGATCCCAACTACAATTTACACAGTATGATGATGACACTATCACAATGTTACAATTAAGTATGAATCCACACTATATATTTAATCGTGGTGAAGATATGGAGTTTGGAATTGGACCAAGCTTTGGTATTGCACAAGTAGAGTTAGGGGATGAAAAAGATACAATTTATACCTATGGTCTAGGTGCAAGTCTAAGAGTAGATTATGATAATAACTTCTTTATAGGTACAGAAGCACGTTATGAGTGGACTAAGGACATAGAATTAGGTACAAAACAAGGTAACCTAAATAATGCAAAGATACTTGCAAAAGTTGGTTTTTGGTTTTAATCTAATGGGTTCCCACATATAATCATGGGAATCTCTAAATATATTAACACTTAAACCATTTTAGTTAATTTCTCAAATATTTCGCTTATCTCTTGACCAGCTTTTTTAGCTAGTTTTTCTACTTCTACTTTAGATTCAGCATACTTATGAGAAATATCTTTTTTGGTCTCTTCCCATTTATCTTCTGCTTCCATTTTAGCAAGATGACTTTTGAGTGATGCCATACTGAACTCTTCTTTACTCTTTTTTGATGTAGTGAGTGCAAAGTTCTCAGCACTTTTTTTAACTTTTTCTAGCTTATCACGTGCTTCCATCATACTAAGATGTGCATCAAGTTTAGATTCTCCACTATCAAATTTATCATAAGCATCTTTGAGTTTATCATTGACAGTACTAAAATGACCTTTCAAATCACCCCAAAACTCACTGAGCTCTGTACTAAAGTCTCCACTAAGCTCTTCTATTTTATTCTCAGCTTTTTCCAGTGATTTTTTAGACTCTTTAATAAGTTCTTTTAATTCTTTTTCCATAACTATCTCCTCTTTAGAAATTGAGGTACATATATGTATCTCTTATAACTATTATAGCATGATTAATTAATGTATTTTAAATCGTTTTATAAGATTTCTCTAACCATTCACTTAGTAGGCATAATTCTTCTGGTGTTACGGATGGTACATCTATAATCTCGGCAAAACTTTTTACCCCCATAGAGAGCAGATACTGTAAGTTGTCATCAAAACTAGCTCCTTCTATAACAAAGATGTTATCTTTATGCACCTCAAACATATATCCACCATTGGGGATAGGAGACATAGATAGGGTCACTGTATAGTGGTCTTTGATAATGCTCTCTTTTTGTGAATACATGAGTCCTATGTTATATCCTTCATTGGCGAAGCCTCGTATAGCTACGACTAGGACTTGATTTTCTCCCTCTTTTGAAGAATTGAAGATGTTGATGATATCTTTAATCGTCGAGTACCCTGGTATCTTGGCAAGTTGTCTTTGTAAAAAGCCTACCAGCCTTGTGTTCATCAAGTTACCTATAAAGTAAAGCAATAAAAAAAACACAACCAATGCCGCAACAAACCATAAAAAGAGATGTTTTTCTGGTGCAAACCCTATAAACTCAAATACCCAGCCTACAAGCTTATCTATTTTCCCATAGAGCCACAGGACGACAACTACTATAATTACCACAGGTAAAAGTCCAAAGAGACCTTGTAAAGCAGTTTCTGTAAAATGTTTGAGTGTTTTGTTCATATGTTCTATCCTTATAAATAGCCTATCTTCGTATTTTAAACTAGTAATCACATATTCTTTGAGATATGGGTTTAAGAATACTAGTTACAAAGTTTTATGGAGCTTTTATCTACTTTTTTTAAGTTACTTGTATCGTTATTGTCAAATCCAAAGAATGTGAGTGTATCATCGTTAATACTAGCGAGTACTACTCTATAACTTGCAGTCCCTGGAGTTCCTCCTATGTTATATATGAGATTTAATCTACCATCATTATAGACATTAGATACAAAGAAATAAGATGAATATGGCATACCATATATCTTACCTACTGTGGTATAACATTGTTTTTTTTCTTTATAGACTAGTGAACTTACAATAGCATTGTCCGATATCAGCCAATAGTCAACATTCTCTTTTGATGGTTCAAATTTAAAATCTTTAGGTATTTTCCATAGTCCTTTTAATCTGTTTTCATCTTTAATGCCACCTTCTCTATCTGCAAAATTACACATATCGATATCTGATTTAGAGAGAGAAATTTTTTCATAATGCTTGACCACTTCATTTTTAGTACCATCTTCATCATTATATTTTCGTAAAAATTTAAGCTCACTGCCTTGTCTAATAATATTGATAGGCCCTGAATAGCTAAATTGACTATCTTGATAATAAATATAGCTTAATATAGCAGGCTCAGTAGCATTACTTTCAATAGTGGCTATTTTATAACTACTGTAACATTCTCCTCCAGCATCATGTACTTTTTCTTTGTTATACTGGTAACGGTAAAGATTATTATCTTTAATTTCAATCATCTCATCTGCCTCTATATCTTGCCAAAAACCATTTATTTTCTTAGTGTCAGATATAGTGGATGTATCACTACCACAACCTATCAATAATACTGTTAAGACGACTAATGATATATTTTTTATTATTTTCATTTATATTTCCTTAATTATTTAATACAGAGATTATACTATATAGTATCTTTTTTTGTAGGGTGCGTTTGCCAACGCACCAATGAGGAAATATGAAAAATGCCACATGTTCACCGGAAGGCTTGATATTGAGCCTTTCACTTTAATACGCTGCTTAAAAATGCCTCTCTCTTTTTTATTCCTAACAATGTAGTTGCTGTCAGGTCAGGGTAGGCTCCGTGTAAGCCTTTACCATCATCACCATGACATCCTGCACAGTTGCTACTGTAGTACATGGCTGCATCTTTAGAGTAGGGGGTTTTACACTTTTTACCAGAGAGTTCTAGTACATAACACGCTATCTTGGGAGCATCTTCTCTACTGGCAAACCCACCATCCATACTTTCTGTAGGTTTAAAGTGTAGTTGTGTTGAACCATGGTTAATCACATCTATAATATAATGTTTTATATAGGTAGTGGTATGAAGCTTTGTCAGTTCTTCTGTGTAGTATGGGGTAGTGTGTGTTTCTATATGCTTTTGGTAGTTTGTCTTTTTTTGTGCAGTTATGAGGTCTATATTTTTACTCTTCGCTTTATAGAGTCCATAAGCCAAAACAATAAAAACGATAACAAAAGCTAATCTTTTTTCCATAGGGAGAATTGTATAGTATTACTAGATAGATTTTGTTGATATGTATCAGTTTTTTATTTTTTATGTAGGGTGCGTTTGCCAACGTACCAATGAGAAAATATGCATACTGCCACACGTTCACCGAAAGGGTTAATGAAGTTTGGAGTTAAAGGTGCGTTAGCAAATGCACCCTACATAAACCTTATTCCTCCACTCCTAAGATTATGAAAGAACCCAAATATTCACCAGTTACAAATACCTAATATGTAAGCGAAGATAATACAAGTAAGAGCTATAGAAGATTATGTAGAGTTACTTGATATAGTAGAGCTTGGCTTCACGAAAGCGTCATTACTTAATAAAGATGGATAACCAGCCTACCATCCAAAACTGTTAATCAACTCTCTTTTATGACTACAATACGCTTATACGGTACTTTGATTAGGTTTTGGAGCCTCACATATATTTTATTAGATCATAATTTGTCGTAAATTGTATAGACAAGTGTATTTTTATTACTGTATTTTATAAAGTTACATAAAAGTTAAGAAAGGACAACTTATGAAAATAAACATTAAAAATAATTTAATTTCAATAGTATTGATTATGGGGTTATTTGTATCTCAAGAAGCCATAGCAGAGACTAAGACAACGACAAAGCCAAATATATTAATAATATTTCCAGATGACGTTGGTTATTCAAATATAAATGCGTATAGTCATGGTATCCATGGTTATAAAACACCTAATATGGATAGGATTATACGTGAAGGTATTGCATTTACAGATCATATAGCTCAGCCTAGTTGTACAGCAGGAAGAGCTGCATTAATAACAGGTCAGATGCCAATAAGAACAGGGCTAACAACCGTTGGTTTTCCTGGTGATAAACTTGGATTACAAAAAGAAGACCCTACATTGGCTGAAGTATTAAAGAAACAAGGATATAGAACTGGACAGTTTGGAAAAAACCACTTAGGTGACAGAAATGAACATCTGCCTACTGTGCATGGTTTTGATGAATTTTACGGTAATCTGTATCATTTAAATACTTCAGAAGAATTTGAAAGCCCTGATTACCCAACACACAATGGAGATCCTGATTTTGCGAAGAAACATGGGAATAGAGGTATTTTACACTCATGGGCTACAGATGTAGATGATGAAACAGTGGACCCTAGATTTGGAAAAGTAGGAAAACAAAAAATAAAAAATTTAGGTTTGCTTGGTAAAGAAAGAATGAAAACTATCGATGTAGATTTTACAAATGAAGCCATTCGTTTTATGAAAGAAGCAAAAGAAGCAAATGAGCCTTTCTTTGTATGGTATAACCCAACAAGAATGCACGTTTTTACGCATGTTGAAGATAAATATATTGAAGCAGTAAAAAAATATACGACGGCACAAGATTTATACGGTGCAGGAATGATTCAATTAGATGAATTAATAGGTTCATTGCTAAACGCATTAGATGAGATGGGATTAACAGAAAATACTATTGTAGTGCTCTCCTCTGATAATGGTGCAGAATTAAATATGTGGCCAGATGGTGGTAACACACCTTTCCATGGTGAAAAAATGACAACCTATGAAGGAGGAGTTCGCGTTCCTTTTGCTGTTAGATGGCCTAATAAAATACCTGCAAATAAATGGATTAATGAGATACAATCTCATGAAGATATTTTTACAACATTGGCATCTGCAGCAGGTGTTAAAAATGTTCATGATAAATTGTTGAAAGAAAAAAATGTATACATAGATGGTGTAGATAATTTAGATTTATGGACTGGAAAAACAGAAAAATCAAAAAGAGATAGTTATGTATATTATTATGAATCTTCTCCTAAAGCGATACGCATAAAGAATTGGAAAGTACATTTCGCAACCAAAGAGAGCTATTGGGGTCCATATACACAACAATCATTCCCCATTGTTTATAACCTTAGAAAAGACCCAT
>Ga0256827_10001320_pt1 | contig 15836 bp, 12 predicted proteins | sample CV84metaG_FD_185977 | JGI IMG/M metagenome (GOLD analysis project Ga0256827, IMG submission 185977) | Hydrothermal vent microbial communities from East Pacific Rise, Pacific Ocean - CV84 | ecosystem: Environmental > Aquatic > Marine > Hydrothermal vents | place: Pacific Ocean: East Pacific Rise... | reverse complement strand
CATTTAGATGAATTGGCTTTTACAGCTTGTAGCACATCTGATACGGAACTCGAAGGATGTAATTCAAAGAAGATATGAATATGATCTTTATAACCATTCACAGCTAAGGGGAATTGATTTATATTCTTTAGAATTCCAGAAATATATTTGAATAAATCAGGACGAAAACTATCTAATAAAAAATTTCCTCTTCCTTTCACGGAAAATACACCGTGGATATTTAATTGCGTGTAGGTGTTTGCCATAATATTTCTTTTTTTTCATATACCATAATGCCGCCACGCTGTGGCTGTAATACCTTCTCTAACGATCAGGCTCTTATCAAAAATATAAAAAATAATAGTTTGTTGCAAGAGTATAACAAAAAGCAGGGAACCACACGATTCCCTGCTTTTCTGTTCTTATTGTAATCTTTCTATTATCCGCGTTTGTAAATAGTACAAACCACCGTTACATCATCGCCACCCATATTGATACTCAGACCATAAGGGCGGTTATCGGGTAAAGTAATCTGTGCATCTCCGGCATTTCCGGTTAGTTGTTGCCAAACGGTAACTGCCTGATGAACGCCGGTAGCTCCGGTAGGATGTCCCCATCCTATTAATCCACCGGTAGTGTTTATAGGGAATTCCCCATCACGCTTGGTATTCCCGGCGGCTACATAATCACAACCTTCGCCAGGTTTGGCCAAGCCTAAGGCTTCCACAGTCATAATACCGGCAATAGAAAAACAGTCGTGAACCTCAGCAGTACCTACATCTTTAATGGTAATTCCGGCATCGGCCAAAGCACCGTCTATAGCTTTCTTAATAGCTGTCAACTTTGTCCTATCTGCTGGTTGCTCAGTGATATTTCGGGTTGTTTGAGCAAAGCCTACTACTTCTACAGCATCTTTTTTATCGATGCCTAATCTGGCTAATCCCTCTTCGGAAGCAATGATGATTCCACTGGCTCCATCCGATACCTTTGAGCAATCCATAAAATTCAGATGATCAACAAATACTTTTCCATTAGGCTCACTTTTTAATGATAAACCATAAGGATCGGGATGGGTATTATGATACTCCTGTGCAGTAGGATCCAGACGGGCATTTTCTATGGCATTGGCATACCACTGAGCCATACCTTTGCGGGCTCTGTCTCTGTCATATTTCTCAAAATAGGCTCCTGCCCTGTCGCTAAATTGTCCGGGGAAGAAATAAGCATGGCCATTCTTACGCTCTTTATACCAACCGGCACCGGCCAAAATATCGGCACCATAAATGGCTTTTACTGTATTTTGTACTTCTACACCCATAGTTAAAACCACATCTGCTGTTTCGGCCAATACCGAACGGATACCGCTCATTAGCGATAAACCTCCGGAGCCACAGGCCCCTTCGACACTAGTAGCTGGTTTATACTCCAGATCTTTATCAATCATAGGAAAAAAGCCAGGCAGATTGGCCTGATTATTAAAACGCGCCGCCATAAAATTGCCTAGCACACTCTCGTCCACACTTTTAGCACCACCTTTAATTTGTTTCAAAACACCTTGTCCGGCCTCTTTCAAATACTCCTCAATACCGGGACGTGCCTTTTTAGGGTTAAATTCTTTTCTTCCGGTTCCCAAAGAAATGGTATTATAACCGGCTGTCATATATATTTTTTTTCTCATCTTCTTTTTCTTTTATTGAGTTTGTCAAGTTTATCAAGTTTGTCAAGTTTGTCAAGTTTATCAAGTTAAAAGTTTATCAAGTTATCATTCTTTTCACTTTCAACTTTACAAACTTTCAACTTTATGAACTTTATGAACTTTCAACTTTATGAACTTTATGAACTTTATGAACTTTCAACTTTACAATCTTTCCACTATTCAAAATAATCATTAATTGGTCCAAAGGCATGGAAGAAACCTGTTAGCATCACGGTATTCACATCTTCGTCGTTAGCTGCTACACCATTAGCCACCAGTCCTTTTCCTATATCATTCGATCGCTTACCATATTTCAGGGCTATCTTAGCTCCAAGCGTATCCGTAGTTTTCATATTGCCAAAGAATGTTCCAAAAACCTCCGCTTTCTTTTTACTTCTAACGGCTTTTTTCCAGGGCAAATGTCCTTGTGGTAAGGCCCCTAAGGCAGCATCACACTGCTCTGCAAAGTCAGCAAAAGCAACATATTCTTTTTTCTCAGGGTCATAAGCTGCCACAGGACGTCCTTTTTCATATTTCAAGAAACCATCTTTTTGGGCACCGCTACTCATCTGACCACCTTTAACACCTAAGTCGTTAAAAGTATCTATCACATCGCTATGTACGTCTTCATCTTTCATATAAGGATTCATGACCTGCATGATAAACTTCATCACATCGATACCCACATAATCCATTAGCTGAAATATACCCATAGGACGTACCAAGAAATCCTGTGTGACTTTATTAATCATATAAACAGCCTGTGGGAAAGTGTATTCCGGTGTTAATGCCACGGCTTCGCTAATACCGTGTAAACCATCGCGCATAAAATGGCCGTTACCAATAAAACCTGCAATATCATTAGCAGGAACTACAATCTTGCGCAATCCTTTGGCATAATCCAAAGCAAACTGTTTCATCTCGGCCAAAGTATTATCGGTAGTAATCAGCTCTACAAGTTTTTGAATGGCCGGAGGATTATAAAAATGGAATCCCAAAACACGACCTTCCAGCTTGGCATTCTCATCAATCAAACTGATAGGAACCGAGCTGGTATTGGTAAAGAACCAGGGTTTATTAGGGTTGTTTCTATCTATCTGAGACAAGATTTTCACTTTTAGATCAGGGTTCTCACTCACCGCCTCAAAAACCAGATTAGATCTGTAAGCCACCTCAATAGCAGTAGTAGGACGAACAGTATTCATCACATCAAAAATATATTGATCAATGATGTCGCCATTCTCTATTAAATCGGCCCTATCGGCATAAGTAGCTCTTAAAGCCACGGTTTGTTTTTCTGCAATTTTCCTTACCTGAGTTCTCAGGTAACCCATTAAACCATGCAATCCCTCATCGGACAAATCCATGGCGTTAAGGACAAATGTTTTGCCTTTATTTTCTGGTTTCAGGCTTAAATTGGTCATCTCAACAGCAGTTAATAACAGGATACCACTTCCCATTTTTCCAGCTGCTCCCAATACGGTTACATTTTGTAATTTATCTTCGTATGTCATAAAATTATGTTTTTAATATCGTATATTTATTTACCAATTAGGTTTTCTTTTCTCTAAAAAAGCGCTCATCCCTTCGGCTCCCTCGGAGCTGTCGCCAAAGAGCGTTCCAAATTCCGAGGCTTCCAATTCCGAGCCTGCTACCAGGCTCATATCATAGCCCTGATGAGTAACAGCTTTCACTTTTGCAATAGCTTGTGGTCCTTTGGAGGCTATATTGGCAGCTATCTTTACACAAGTTTCCATCAGCATCTCGGGCTCTACTACCTGCTGTACCAGTTTAATTCGTAAAGCCTCATCGGCACCTATCATATCTGCTGTCATTAATAAATATAAAGCATCGGCCATGCCTACCAAACGGCTCAAACGTTGTGTGCCGGCAAATCCCGGAATAAGTCCCAGATTCACCTCAGGCTGTCCAAACTTGGCCTTGGTACTGGCAATTCTAAAGTCGGCAGCCATAGCTAATTCCAGGCCTCCTCCTAAAGCAAAACCATTAATGGCAGCAATCACAGGCACTTTTAAAGTAGCAAAGCTGGCAAAAGTATTTTGTCCTTTTCTGGAAAACGCTGATCCTTCGGCAGAGGTCTTATCTTTCATCTCTGCAATATCGGCTCCGGCCACAAAAGCTTTTCCGTCACCCGTAATAATGATGGCTCTTAAATCGGCATCTGCTTTAAATTCCTCTACAGCAGCATCCATTTCATCAAAAAAACGGCTATTCAAAGCATTCATGGCCTTAGGGCGACTGATAGTTATAATAGCTATTTTGTCTTTTTTCTCTATTTGTAAAATCTCGTACTTCATATTATTTATTTTGTTAGAAAAACTGTAAAAAACTGATTTTTATAAAACAAATAATTACAACGTAAACACCTGTATTACAGAATTTAACAAGTTTTATTAGTTTTGGATTTCAAATGTATGCATAATATTTTTTTTGAGCAAGGAATATCTTAATTTAAAAGCAGTTTTAGGCGTTTTACAGATCATATTTTAGCATATACAACTGCGCTTAAACAGGCATCAAATAATTTCAAACTAAAGATGAGGAAACAGATGCTATAAAATTATCTTGCTCTTTCGAACATTATAATTAATTTAGCAACTGATAGATTTTATATTAATAAGAATGAAATTATTTTATAGCATAGGAGAATACCTATTACTGATGAAACAAGTGATAGCCAAACCTGAGAAAAGAAAAGTGTTCTTTCGTCAGCTGTTGGATGAGTTCTATGCTATAGGGGTTGATTCTTTTGGAATAGTCGTCATCATCTCCATCTTCATGGGGGCTGTGGTTTCCATCCTGGTAGCTTATAACCTCGATAATCCTTTGATTCCCAAAACCATGATAGGTTATTCCACCCGAGAGATGGCCATACTGGAGTTTAGCCCAACCATCTTAAGTTTAATTCTGGCCGGGAAGGTAGGATCGAGTATTGCCTCGCAAATTGGAACCATGCGGGTAACAGAACAAATTGATGCCCTGGAAATAGCAGGTATCAACCCTGCCAATTTTTTAATACTCCCCAAATTAGTAGCTGCTATCTTTATCAATCCCGCTTTAATCATCTTTTCGATGGTAGTGAGTATTTTTGGAGGTTATCTGGTAGGACTAACCACCAATTTATTTACGCCCAACGAATACATCCTTGGTTTAAGAAGTTTCTTTGATGCTTTTTCGGTTTCTTATGCCCTTATTAAAACGGTTGTTTATGCCATCATCATTGTTAGCATTGCAGGCTACCACGGTTATATTATTAAAGGTGGCTCACGCGAAGTAGGAAGAGCCAGCACCAAAGCAGTTGTACACTCCAGTATACTCATCATCATCTTCAATCTTTTACTCACTCAATTACTATTAATATGATTGAAGCCAATAACATATCTAAGAAATTTGGGGACACGCAAGTTTTAGAATCTGTTTCGGTTAAGTTCGAAAAAGGCATTAATAATCTGATTATTGGCCAAAGTGGTGCCGGTAAAACGGTATTATTAAAATGCCTGGTTGGCCTTCACGAAGTAGATCAGGGTCATATAGATTTCGACCACCGTAATTTTTCGGCCATGACCAATAAACAGCGAAAAAACATCCGAAAAGAAATAGGGATGCTTTTTCAGGGTGGTGCCTTATTCGATTCGTATAATGTGGAATCAAACGTGATGTTTCCTTTGAATATGTTTACCAATATGAGTGAAGAGGAGAAACTGGATCGGGTGAACTTTGTTTTAAAAAGAGTGAAGCTGGTGAACTCAAACTACCTGATGCCGGGTGAGCTGAGCGGTGGTATGATTAAGCGCGTAGCCATTGCCAGAGCCATTGCCAACAATCCCAAATATTTATTCTGCGATGAACCCAATAGTGGATTAGACCCTAATACCGCCGGCGTTATTGATGATTTAATTGCTGATATCACTCAAGAATATAATATGGTAACCATAGTGAACACCCACGATATGAATTCCGTTTTAAAGATGGGCGATAAAATCTTCTTTGTAAACAAAGGCGCCATCAGCTGGCAAGGCAATCGTGACGAAATACTACAGGCCGACAATAAAGATTTGAGTGAATTTGTGTTCTCTACGGAGTTAACAAAGAGACTAAAACGAAAATAATTACTAATTAAAACACAAAAAAATGAGTGTCCTAGATATCATTTTTATTATTCCCATAATATGGCTTGCTTTTGTTGGTTTCCGTAATGGTTTAATCATCGAAATAACCACCTTCCTGGCCTTAATATTAGGCATCTATGCCAGTTTGTACTTCTCGGATATCACAGCTGAGTTTTTACGGGAGAGCTTTAGTTTAACCACGAAATATTTGGGCCTTATCAGCTTTATTGTCACCTTTATTTTAGTAGTGGTTGCTGTAAACTTAATAGGGAAACTCATCTCCAAACTAATAGATATGGCAGCCTTAGGCTTTATCAATAAAAGTGCCGGTGGTTTGTTTGGGGTTCTAAAGGCCATACTTTTTATGAGCTTTATCATCTTCTTCATTCAGAAGTTTGATAAAAAGAAGGTCATTCTCAGCGAAGAAATCACTAAAGCATCATTATTTTATCCCTATATTCAACCTTTTGCTCCTAAGCTAATTGATATATACGGCGATATAGATTTCGATAATATTGATGCCAAGAAAATAAAAGACGAACTCCTAAACCCATAAAAAAATGCAAGTCCCCGATTACAGGAACTTGCACAAAATCAAAATCAAAAATTATGTTATGAGTAGTTAGCGTTAAAACTAACTAATAATGTGAAAATTTATTTTTATACAATCTATTCTTTTATAGCTTATTAAAAAACATATTATAACTAAAATTCACGGGGCAAAGATAAGATGAGAAAGCATGGCAGAATGTTAAGCGGAATTAAGAAGCGTTAAATAATGTTAAAGCCTAATAATTAAGTGTTTATACCTACTATATTTGCTTAAAATCAAAAACATTGAACAGAAGAGTTATATACTTTATTATCAGCCTGATGTCGGTAACGCTCATCACATTAATGGTTATTCAAGTGTATTGGATAAAAAATACCATTATGGTCAGAGAGGCTATTTTTACACGAGATGTCAATAATGCCATCAGTAGAGCCATCTACAATATTGAGCTTATCGACAGAACCAAGATGTTTGAGATTAATAAGAGCAAACTACATTCTTCAAAAATCAACCTCTTTAACCATCGGGACTCATTGAATTTATACCTGCTCGATAATTATACCTCCTTTGGCTATAATACCAATGTGTCACCCATCAATAAAAGTCGTAAGTCGAGAACACAATCCATATTAAGCAACTTCTTTCAGCAAACACGAAAAAACCAAAGACCCATAGAAAACAGGGTCAATAATATGATGATAGACAGTCTGCTGAAATTTGAATTTCGTGAGGCTGGCCTGGATACTAAATATGAGTTTGGCGTTTACAGTCCATCACGAAACAAACTCATCATTGAAAAGACAGGGAAATATTCATTAAACCTTTTAGAGTCACAGTTCAGATATCTGCTTTTTCCTGCCGATATTTTTAGTCCTCAAAATATGCTGATGGTGTATTTTCCCAACGAGAAATCCTATTTAATTAGCAGGATTTGGGTGATTCTGGCGGTTTCGGTATTCCTTATCCTCACCATCATCTTTTCGTTTACCTATGTGATATCCACCGTTTTTAAACAAAAGAAAATATCTGAGATTAAAAACGATTTCATCAATAATATGACCCATGAGTTCAAAACACCCATCTCAACTATTTCGTTGGCATGCCAGGCTTTAGGAGATAAAGATGTGGCCAAAAACCCCTCTGTTTACGAAACTTACTTATCTATTATTGATGAAGAAAACAACCGTTTATCAGGAATGGCTGAAAGGATTTTGCAAAGTGCCCGATTACAAAAAGGAGAGATTGTCCTGAAAAACGAGAGCATCCATATCAATGATATCATTCAGGATGCCATCAAGAAGGTGAATCTTCAGGTAGAGAAAAAAGGCGGTAAGATAACCCTTGATAACCAAACCGATGAACATCTTATTGAAGCCGACAGAGTACACATCACTAACATCATTTTTAACCTCCTGGATAACGCCATCAAATACACACCATGGGCCCCTATTATTAACATCACCACACGCAATATAAAACATGGTATTTTAATCAGTATCAAAGACAATGGTATCGGCATTAGTAAATCCGACCAGAAAAAAGTTTTTGAGAAACTTTATAGAGTTCCTACCGGAAATGTACATAATGTAAAAGGCTTTGGCTTAGGCTTAAGCTATGTGAAATCAGTAGTTGAAAAACATAAAGGAAAAATTACTTTAGAGAGTGAACCTAAAAAGGGAAGCATTTTTAATGTATTTTTACCTTTTAAAGATATTTAATATGGAAAACGAAAAGATGAATATTTTATTAGCAGAAGATGATAAAAATTTAGGCACAGTATTAAAAGCATATTTAGATGCTAAAAACTATAAGTCTACCCTCTGTGTTAACGGACAAGAAGCATTGGAAGAGTTTAATAAAGAGTCATATGATTTTTTAATCTTAGATGTGATGATGCCCATCCTCGATGGCTTTAGCGTGGCTCGTGAAATACGCAGTACCAATGCCGACATCCCCATTTTATTTCTGACTGCCAAATCTTTACAAGAAGATATCATGGAAGGTTTTAATGTGGGTGCTGATGATTACATCACCAAACCTTTCCATATGGAAGAGCTATTAGCACGTATTGAGGCTATTAGTAAAAGGACCGAAAAGAAAAAATCGCTAAAGAAATCGAATACCTATACCATAGGTAAATATACTTTCGATGTTGTCCGTAATGTTTTAACGGCTGATGACGGAGAACAAAAACTTACCAGCAAAGAAGCGGCCTTATTAGAGTTGCTTTGCCTGAATATGAACGAAACCATGGACCGTAGCGAAGCCTTGAAAAAGATATGGCTCGACGATAGTTATTTCAATGCCAGAAGTATGGATGTATATGTAACCAAATTACGTAAATATTTAAAAGGGGATCCGGGCATAGAGATCCTTAATGTTCATGGAATTGGATTTAAGCTCATCACTTCTTAGGCGTTTTTAAGAAATTAGCAAAGAGGTATCCTTTCTCTGCAAGTAAAAGCTCATTCTTTTTAACAAAATCAACTATCGTATTGCTGGCTACTGAGTAGGTGATACCATAGTTGATTTTCTTTTTCACCTTAACATACACATTGCCATCATAAGAGATATTAGGATTGTATTTTTTCACATGGCTTTCTTCGGCGGGGACTAATACATTTTCGTAAGTAGCCGATACTGATTTTGCCATTCCTACAAACTCAAAATTAGGCACCCCATCCCTGATAGCCAATACAATACCACCACTGATTCCTTTATTAAAAAGCGCATCAATTAAAAAGTCCTTCTTTTGCTTTCCTCCCGGCGTGCTCACTATCCCTCTGGTAATCATCTGATATCCGGACGGATACCCCATAATATAAACAAAACTACCCCATTCCAGGTCATCAGAATTACCAATAGGATAACCAAATACCCTCACGCTTCGGGTACTATTAGGATCTACACTTTGCCCTAATACCACAATATCCTGTGTTTCATCCATGATAATAATCTCCAGGTTTTCACTAATCGGCAGACCACGCACATAATTCAGCTGTTTCACTTTTACCGAAAGGGTCTGAATATATTCTGTGGCTTCGCCGTTCATGCCTTCGTAATATCCTATAATAGTATCGGGATAATTAACCACATGTGCCGCTGCTAATAAGGCAATCTTTCGATGATCGTAATAAATGATAGTAGCCGTACCTATCACACTCTCCGAATCGAATTTCTTGGTGTATTTATGCTTTCTCAGGAATTTACTATCAACCATATCCAGAGTCACCTGATCCTTAAAAGGAATGATATAAGTACGGTATTCGGCTATGCAATGTAATTTCTTTACCGACTCCGCTATTTCTCCAATTTGCTTGGAACAGGTCCGATAAGGGAACTCGGTATCATATTTCCCATCACTCAATGTTGGCATGATCGTTTTTATGGTATACGAACGACACGATGACATCACGATCAGAAGAAAAGCCAAATAATAGATTTTTTTTAATCCCATAATTCTAATTCTTAATGATTTTCATTGGCTTTACGATATTTTTTTCTAAAGATACAATATTAATTCAAACTATTTATTTTTGAGTAAATCGACTATACTAAGCCATAAATATATTTTGTATTTTCGCAAAAAAAATCAGCTAATCCATTTCGGCCTATACAAAGTCGGAATTATCAGCTAATAATATTAAAACAATAAAAAGAACATCATGTATAAAGGATTTCAAGAATTTTTACAAAAAGAACTCAGCGATATCAAAAGCGCTGGTTTATTTAAAGACGAGCGTGTGATCACGAGCCCTCAAGGTGCTGTTATCAATGTATCTACCGGACAGGAGGTCATGAACTTTTGTGCTAATAACTATTTAGGTTTATCAAACAACCCTAAACTTGTTCAAGCAGCAAAAGAGGCTCTTGATGAACGTGGTTACGGTATGTCATCAGTAAGGTTTATTTGTGGCACACAAGATATCCACAAAACTTTGGAGCAAAAAATCGCCGATTTTTTCGGCACCGAAGACACTATTCTTTACGCCGCTGCCTTTGATGCCAATGGCGGTGTATTCGAACCTCTTTTAGGCCCCGATGATGCTATTATCTCCGACTCTTTAAATCACGCCTCTATCATTGATGGTGTTCGTTTATGTAAAGCGGCTCGTTATCGTTTTGATAATGCCAATATGGAAGACCTGGAAGCAAAACTAAAAGAAGCTCAAAAACACCGTTTTAAACTCATTGTTACCGATGGTGTTTTCTCCATGGATGGTAATGTAGCTCCTATGGACAAGATTGTAGCATTAGCCAATAAATACGATGCTATGGTAATGATTGACGAATGTCACTCTGCCGGTGTGGTAGGCGAAACAGGCCGTGGTGTTACCGAGTTATTCAATCTCCGTGGCGAAGTTGAAATCATCACCGGAACCTTAGGCAAAGCCTTTGGTGGTGCTGTGGGTGGATTTACTACCGGTAAAAAAGAAATCATTGATATGTTACGCCAGCGTTCTCGTCCTTATTTGTTCTCTAACTCTTTGCCTCCAATGGTGGTAAGTGCAGGTATCAAGATGTTTGATATGATGAACGAGACTAATGAATTACAGGACAAACTGCATAGCAATACCAATTATTTTATGGAGAAAATGCAAGCGGTTGGTTTCGATATCAAACCTACAAAATCAGCCATCTGTGCTGTGATGTTGTATGATGCCAAGCTCTCTCAGGATTTTGCCGCCAAGCTGCTTGACGAAGGTGTTTATGTGATAGGCTTCTACTTCCCTGTAGTACCTAAAGGCGAAGCACGTATCCGTGTACAACTGTCTGCTGCTCACGAAACAGAGCATCTGGATAAAGCCGTGGCTGCCTTCACTAAAGTTGGAAAAGAATTAGGTGTCTTGAAATAAAACCTATATTCCCCAATACAAAAAATGACGTCCCAAACATTTGAGACGTCATTTTTTTTACCCAGTAGCTATCACCCAAACTACTCTTTCAGCCACTTATCTAACCAATTATAGAATCGGCGTTGCCATAAGATACCATTCTGAGGTTTTAAAACCCAGTGGTTTTCATCAGGGAAATATAAATACTCGGCAGGGATACCACGTAATACGGCGGCATTATAGGCACTCATCCCTTGTGAAGCCACAATACGATAATCTAGCTCGCCATGAATCACCAAGATAGGTGTGTCCCAGTTTTGTACAAACTTATGAGGAGAATTGGCATAGGATCTTTGCGCTATCTCATTGTCTTTATCCCAAAACGGACCACCTAAATCCCAGTTCACGAAGAACATCTCTTCGGTTTCGAGATACTGTGCTTCCAGATTGAACATACCATCGTGAGCAATAAAAGCTTTAAATCTTTTCTCGTGATGACCCGCTAACCAATAAACAGAAAATCCGCCATAACTAGCCCCCACAGCACCAAGTCTGTTTTCGTCTAACCAGCTTTCTTTCTTTACTTCATCAATAGCACTAAAATAATCTTTCATGTTTTGGCCACCATAATCGCCACTAATTTGCTCTAACCATTCCTGACCAAAGCCCGGCAAACCTCTACGGTTGGGAGCTACTATCACATAATCGTTAGCGGCCATCATCTGGAAATTCCAACGATAACTCCAAAACTGGCTTACCGTACCCTGAGGACCACCCTGGCAATAAAGTAAACCAGGATATGTTTTGTTCTTATCAAAATGAGGTGGTAAAATTACCCAAACCAACATTTGTTTACCGTCGGTAGTTTCTACCCAACGCTTGGTTACTTCGCCAAAAGTCAATTGGTCGAGTAAGTGTTTATTCTCAAAAGACAACTCCGTATCTTTACCATCCTTAATATTTACCGAATATATCTCGTTCGGTTTGCTCATAGATACCCGGGTAGCTATTAATTGCTTCCCTACTTCTACAGCTGTACGGTAGTTATGAACCCCTTCGGTAATTTTTCTGATTTTATCATTTTTTAATTTAATATTATAAATCTCATCGGTAGCATGCCAGTCACTAATAAAATAGATAGATTTGCCATCGGCCGCCCAACTCAAGCCATGAGCCATTTGGTCGAAATCTTTAGTATGATACGTTTTCTCACCACTCTCTAAATCCATGGTGAACAAACGGTTTTTATCGGACTCATATCCATCACGTTCCATGCTTTCCCAGGCCATAGTTTTACCATCGGGAGAGAATACAGGATTCTTATCATATCCCATCATTCCCTCAGTCATGTTTTTGGTTTCTTTAGTGTCGATATGATAAAAATAAATATCGGAATTGGTACTCAAAGCATAGTCTTTTCCGGTTTTCTTACGACAAGAATAAGCGATGATTTTGCTATCCGGAGACCAGGCAATTTCTTCTAAACCACCAAAAGGTTTCATGGGAGCTTCCCATCTTTCGCCTTCCATAATATCTATCTCATTACCCACACGACCTAAAGTATAATCGGCCAAAAAGATATGCGAATAACTATCTACCCAGGTATCCCAGTGTCGGTACATTAAATCGTTATTAATTCTGCCGGAAGAGGCCGGTAAATCGCTGTAAATATCACTCACCGTTTCGTCTAACTTCACATCTTTAATAAATAATACTTTGGTTTGATCGGGGCTGTACTTAAAACCATTTATACCACCTTCGATATAAGATATTTGTACTTTATTCTCACCATCGGCATCCATTTCCCATATTTGCATATCACCACCGTCGGTGCAAAGAAAAGCTATCTTTTTTCCATCGGGACGCCAAACAGCGTTATACTCTCCTGTGGACGTATGTGTAATCTGCTTTTTGTCGCTGCCATCAATATTCATTACAAAAAGCTCACGGTTACTGCGGTTCTGCTCTTTAGAATAATAACTCACGCCATATAAGATTTTTGTCCCATCGGGAGATACCTGAACGTCACTTACCCTACCAAAGGACCAAAGGATTTCCGGTGTCATGATGTCCGATTCCAACTGAATCATGTGTTTTTCAATAAGCTCTTCTTTCTTATTAGTTTCTTGTGCAAAGGCTGTTATCCCAAGCATGATAAACGCTAATACTAATTGTGTTATTTTTCTCATTATCAGATGTTTTTATTTATTTACTTTTATAATATCTAAATATATTTTTTGATTTTGTTTTAAATAATATTCAACACTTTATTTTAATTATCTTTAGGGTTTAATGAATGTACAATAATCTCGGCTGCCCTTTCCGAAGCACCGCCATCACCCAGTTTTTTATGTAAAGACTCATATTCATGAAGCATATCTGTTCTATCTTTTCCACTTAATATTTTTTGCAATTCTTGCTGCAAGTTCTTGTTATTAAATTCACTCTGAATCAACTCTTTCACCACTTCTTTATCCATAATCAGATTTACCAGACTGATGTATTTAATGCTCACTATACGTTTGGCTATCTCGTAGCTGATACGATTTCCTTTATAACAAACCACCTCAGGAACCCCAATCAAGGCCGTTTCTAAGGTGGCGGTACCGGAAGTTACCAAAGCAGCATGCGAATGTTGTAAAAGGGCCTGTGTTTCATCCATTACAATATGTACATCCAGCTTATTAATGATATCGGTATAAAAAGAATCGTTAATACCCGGTGCACCGGCAATCACAAACTGATAATCGGGGAATAAGGGAATTTGCGTTAACATAACACCTAACATCTTACTTATCTCCTGCTTACGACTACCCGGCAATAAAGCTATCATGGGCTGATCTCCCAGTTGGTGTTTGTCTATAAAATCCTGATGGTTTTTGGCTACAGTTGGGAGCGCATCTAATAAGGGATGTCCCACATAAGACACCTCGTAGTTATATGTGGCATAAAAATCTTTCTCAAAAGGCAGGATCACAATCATTTGATCCACATATTCTTTTATTTGATGGACTCTGCCTTTTTTCCAGGCCCAAACCTGAGGCGAAATATAATACACCACTTTTAGCGATTGTTGATGTGCCCATTTGGCCATACGCATATTAAAACCCGGATAATCCACCAAGATAAGCACATCGGGTTGAAAACTCTCGATGTCTTTTTTACAGTTTTTAATATTCGATAAAATAGTAGGTAAGTTCATCAGCACCTCGGCAAAACCCATAAAAGCCAGCTCCCGATAATGCTTCACGATGGTAGCTCCTTGTGCTGCCATCAAATCGCCACCCCAGGCTCGTATATTGGCTTGAGCATCCTTCTTTTTAATCTCTTTGATAAGATTAGAGGCATGCAAATCGCCCGAAGCTTCTCCTACTATAATATAATAGTTCATTTATCCGATTTAGTATTTTGCCGATGCTATCATCAGGTATATTGGCAAAAATACAGTATTTACAGAATAATAAATATTATTTTGAGTTTTTTATCTATTGATCTCTGAGCAACCATAAGCCAACAGCACAATCCAAACATTTTTTATAATCACAGAAATTTTGCTTCAATTGTATTTGTGCTTGTGATTCCAAAGCATTCTCCGAAGGCTTGCCTATTTCTGAGAATCTCCTGCTGATATGGTTCTTCTCCGCTTTTAATTGTGTCAAAAGCTCCAATGCTCTATCCGAATACTCTGCCTGTGCAGTTCGCTTTCCATACACAAACAAAAAAGGGATCACCGTATTGATAATGATACCATTCCGGGTGGCCACGCCAAGTTTCTTTGGCCGCTTAGGAGACGTCACCTTAAAACGATAATGCGTATCCCAAAACACTGAGGCCTGAGAAACAAACAGACGCTCCAAATCATCAATCGTCTTTAGTTCCAGCATTTTACTAAACAAAAACTCCGATTGATGTATCAACTGTGCCAGCTCAGCAATCCTAATATCAGGAAAAGCGGCAGGACGCAAACGCATATATTTCCATAAAGAATAAGGCATAGATAATAATGAATACTTTTTCTGAAGGAAATCATATTCTTTTTTCAAGTCTTTCTGATAATCACCTTCTTCAATAATGTCTAACATACCCGCCTGACCAAACAATATGGCTTCTATCTGGAAAAGATGGTCTTTATGTTTGGCCAAAATCCTTAAATCAACCGATCGTGCCAATATCTGAAAAGGCAACTTATTAATCTTCTGTCCGAAATACCCGGCGATGCTGATGAAAAAGGCTTTCTCCCAGTCATTTTTATTAGTAAACAAAAGTTCTTCAACAAATGTCGATTTTGATTCCAAACGGTCAATCATCATTCTTTCTAACCAATGATGCCAATCAAAATCCGGCATATCAGTTAGATGCTTCTCACAAGGAATCCAATGCTTATTATGCAACAGATAGTCATATTTCCTGAGTAGATTAGCATCGAATTTATCTATAAGTTCTAGGCATACCAACCGACGTCCCTCCTTAGTAAACACCTGTTTATCACATTTATATACTACATGCAAAATGGTATTATTATAAGCCGAATCATCATGGTGTCCATGCTTATTCCAATCGGAAGCTCTCAGGTGCATTTCTACATTTCCGGCCCAAATATTATCATCTATTCGAAGTCTGGAGTTAAAAAAATCCGGTCCGGA
>Ga0256827_10001319_pt1 | contig 15839 bp, 13 predicted proteins | sample CV84metaG_FD_185977 | JGI IMG/M metagenome (GOLD analysis project Ga0256827, IMG submission 185977) | Hydrothermal vent microbial communities from East Pacific Rise, Pacific Ocean - CV84 | ecosystem: Environmental > Aquatic > Marine > Hydrothermal vents | place: Pacific Ocean: East Pacific Rise... | reverse complement strand
TATGAAGGCTCACTCAATTTAAAAAAGAATATTCCCTCAAAAGATATAACTCTATTGGCAACAACAGCCACATTGGTTACGCACAGTCAAGTTGATAAGACATTAATTCGTTTGGTTACAAAAAAGATAAAAGAGAGTAGTAATGTGGATGATATGTTTCCTAGTCATAACTATTTAGAGATTCCCATTCATAAAGCCTCTCAAAAATATCTACTTCATGGAGATAGTTTTTTAGAGAAAATATTTCCTTATTGGATTGCCTCCAATATTGATCGTTTAAAATTTCTATTAATTCCACTTTTAACACTTCTTATACCGCTTTTTAAGAGTCTTGTTCCTATTTATCGGTGGCGTTCACGTGCTAAAGTCTATAGATGGTATCGAAAATTGGATGAAATTACTGAAAATTGGGAAGATTTTAATTCAGAAGAGCTTGATATTGCACAAAGAGAATTAAAAGCACTGGGCAGAGAGATTAGATCGAAAACAGATGTTCCTTTATCTTTTAAGTGGGAGTACCATACCTTGCAACACCATATTGACAATGTGATTGAACGAATGGATAAAAAAGCCTCTTAAATAGATTAAGGGTTTATCCATTTTCTTGAGAGATAATATCAATTAAATGTTTTGGAATACGACTTGGTTTTCCTTCTCGTACAAAGACAAGTGTTACATCCATCTCAAATATTTTTTTCTCTTTTTTGAAAATAGCCTGTTTTAACATAATAGAAGAACCTCTCTTTTTTATAAGTTGATGTCTTATCTCTATTGTATCACCCAAAGATGCCATACCTAGAAAATTTGCATCTATATGACGTACCACAAAACCTGAATTCTTTCCATCTGTAGGTGTTATACCTTTTTCAAAAAAAAGTTCAGACCTTGCACGTTCACAATATTTTATGTAGTTGGTATGATAGACAATTCCACCAGCATCGGTATCTTCGTAGTATACTCTTAAGTTCATAAACTACTTACGCTTCTTTTTGTTCTCTTTTTTCTGTTTCTTTAAAACTTTTAGATACTCTTTGGCTGTCATCTCTTGACCTTCTAATATTACATGTGTAGCAATTCCCCGTTTACAAAGCTCTTTTGCACCCATCCAAAAGTCTTGACCTACAAGCATCTGTTGGTACTCATCTTCGGTTAAAAAGTCTTGTCCTACAATCATATTGTGAAAAAAATCATTTAGTCGTTCATGATTATGGTCAACACGGGCTTTTAACTCTCCACCTTTTCCAAAAGCTCCACCAGAGTAGTTGTGATACATAAAGTCAGAGTATGGGTAGATAACACGTTTATCTGCCATACTAAATAACATTGCTCCCATACTGTAACCGTAGTTGTCTAAATAGGCAACTGTTCTGCCATTAAACTTCTCTTGAATAATATTATAAAACTGCATCCCCTCTTGAACAAAACCCCCACCCGAGTTAATCATAAACTCTAAATAGTCATTCTCTTTGGCTTCTCGTAACTCATTGAAAACGGCATGAAGACCTTTTTTTAGCTCAAAAAATCTACCAATATAGACTCTGTATCGTTTGTGTTTGGGTGTGATTTGATAAATACGTTTCTCTTTATCTACGACTCTTTTCTGTTCGGCTATTACTTCTGTGTAGAGGGTATGTTGTTCACTACTTAGCTCTTTTTTTGCACCAATCATTTTAAAACCCCTATATTTGTTTTTATAAGGGGTTATTATATCGTATTTAAATGTAGTATTTGGGTAGGGTAGCCATCTTGGCTACTTTTTTTAAGCTAAACTTGATTGTGTAGATAGTTTATAATTGTTCCAAGCTTCAACAACATTTTCTACCAATTCGTTGTTGATGGTTTTAATATCTTCTAATGCTCTTGGTTCTACTTCTAGAATAGCAATCAGTTCTGTATGAGAGAATCGTTTTAGAATTTTTTTAAGTTTTTTATTTCCCAGTCCTTTTACTGATAGTAATAGAGACTCTAATGCTTCATCTGAAATTTCTATAGCAGAGCTTGATTCATCATCTGATACCTCAGGAGCTTCTTCATTTTTCAGTGCAGGAACTTTCATTGACTTTAAATTTTTAAGTGCAAATCTATCTTGGTAGTTCCACTTTTCACTTGGCCACTCTTCAAATGTACGCTCTTTAACATCAAAGATTTTATAAGCAGAATCAAGCTCATGTAGATAAACTTCACTCTCTCCATATAGTTTTTTCTTTGTTCCAAAATAAGCACCATCATAAGAAGGTTTGTACTCACCAAATGTAATGTGTCTCATTGTTCTTAATAGACTAGGGTTAATTTTACTTAGCTCTTCCCAGTTAAACATTGGAATATGTGGCTTTCTAAAGCTACCTTCACTTAGAGACCACATAATATATTGACCAATCCAGTCTCTAATATATGGGAATGCTGCAAATGCTGTTGCACACTCTAAAATACGAACTTTTCCATCTTTACCATAAGCAACATCACATGCCCAGTACTCTGCATTAGCAGCTTTACTTACTTTAACTGCAAGGTCAAGAACAGATTTAGGAACATCCATATAGTCCATCTCTCCACCTTGACTTGTATTGGTTAACCATTCACCTTCTGGGGCTCTTCGCCAGAATGCACATACTGGTTTATGACCAATAAGCATTACACGAATATCAGCTTCCATTGGAACAAAATCTTGAAAATACATTGGGTGGTATTTTTTCTCTGCAAAAAGCTCTTTAGCCTCTTTGTATGAGTCTACTTTATGTACAAAATATCCACCATAGTTAGATGGTCCATAAGATTTTTTAACAATTTTTGGATACTCTGTCTTTTTCAAGAATTTTTGACCATTTTCTCTATTGTAATAGATATATGTTTTTGGAATTGGTAAATCATATTTCCATGCAAAACGTGTTACATTCTCTTTTGATTTGTTTGAAAACTGGGTATCAAGTGATGGAATAAAACGAACATGAGGAAGCTCTCTTGCAATTTCTCTAAATGTCTCATAGGCTGTTGCAGGAACATTTCCAATAAGTACATCAATCTTTTTCTTTTTTACCTCTTTTATAAATCTATCTTTATCATTTTTCCAGTGATATACTACAGTTTCAATTTTATTTGGCCAACCCTTAAAATTTGAATGATCGAAAAATCTTAGGACATAGTCCATGTATAAAAAGCCTAATTTTGGTAATTCTTTGTTATTTAAACCCATTGTTTGTTACTCTCTTTTATTTATTTTTTATTTGTTTTTTTATCAATTAAATCAACGATTAATTCAATTTTTTTATCGTTGAAGTCTAATCCCATTTTCTCTTGTTCTGGTGTTGCAAATGCTGGGATTCCATTTACCTCAAGTACTACATATTCCTCTTTTTCTTGGTCATAAATAATATCAACACCAGCAATATCTGCACCACAAGCTTTAGCAGATTTAATGGCAATATCAATGATTTCATCATTACATTCACGCATAAATACTGAACCACCACTTGTGATATTTGTTCTCCAATCTGTACCAGATGCTTTTCTTCCATAACAGCTTACAAATTGACCATCGACAATATCAACTCTAAAATCTGTATTGTCATATTTTATAAATTTCTCAACAAAAACTTGTCGTACATCCATCTGGTTAAGAAATGGTAATAGCATATCAAGGTTTGATTCACTCTCAATTTTTGTCAAACCTACACCACCCCAACCATCTGTTGGTTTATAGACCATTTTCCCCCATTTTCTAATGGTTTTTTTCAGTTGGTCTGTATCATCTCTATGACAGATTCGATAATCGGCTGTATTAACACCTGCATTTCTCAATACAAAAGAGGTATGAAATTTATCTTCAGTTAAAGAGAAAGAGTCATATGAGTTAATCATAGGAATCATACGATTAAGTGCTTGATAGAGATAGGTTTGATATATGGTCTGTTCCCCTGCGTTATATGAGAAGAATAGATCCAATTTATTTAGTTTTACTCCATTGTGAATGATATTTGCATTTTTAGCAATAGCATCTCTAAGATTAATATCATTTAATACATTAATATCACGTTCTTGTAATTTTTTAATAATTTTTTTACCAATGGCATCTCCACCACCATTTTTGTAAAGCCACATACCGATTGTTCGTTTATCTGCCATTTTTTTTCCTTCTTTATTGATTGTTAAAATTGTTTAAATTTCTGATGATGTGTAAGTATTGTTGTCATCAAGTCAATACGTTGAGTAAAAGAGCTTTTTAATGCTCGTTCATGTATGGTATGGTCTCCGTCTCCAAAAGGACCAAACCCATCAAGTGTAATAACTCCTTGAGATGCCACAATATTTGCATCACTAACACCTCCTCGTTGTTCTGTTGGGAGTTTTTCTCCTGATAATGTTTCAATTTTTTTAATTAATTGTTGTTGTTTCTCATTTGCCTCCATAACATCACGTTGAATTAATCCTGAAAGTGTAGATTTTGTACCCTCTACATAAGAGGTATTGGTAATTTTCTCTAATGAAGATAAGAGCCTATCTCGTTCAGAATTTTGGGTATATCTTAGTTCTAAAAGTAGTTCTGCTTTCGGAGAGATGGTATTTGCCCCAATTCCTCCCGATATTTTTCCTACATTAACAGTTGTACCAATTTCAAGATTGGTCAACTTTGTTAGTTCAATAAGCTTGTAAGATGCTTCTAAATTGGCATTTATACCTGCTTCATATCGTACCCCTGCATGAGAAGCTTTACCTTCAATATCAATAGTAAATGTACCTACACCTTTACGCCCTGTAACCACTTCTAAATTTTCTCCTGCTGCTTCAAAAACGAAACAGTAGTCATAATCTTTGGCTAATTTTGAGCTAAGTTTTTTGCTGTCATCTGAACCTGTCTCTTCATCTGAAACCAGTAGAAAGTCAATATTTTCTATCTTTCCATTTTTTTCATGAATGTTACGCAGTGCTTGAAGAGCAACCATATTGCCCCCTTTCATATCACATACACCAGGTCCATAAACCCAGTTTTCATCTTCTGAATAGTTTTCAAATGTTCCTTTTGGAAATACTGTGTCATTGTGACCCAAAAGGAGAATCTTTGTTCCCTCTGTTTTAGGTGTTGTATAGAGGTTGTGGTTTCCGATGGTTTCTCTTGTATAAGAGATATTTTCAAAACCTAAATTACTGAACCATTCCGTCATGATTTCTGAGATTTTATCTACACCATCTTTATTTTTGGTATAGGAGTTTATATTGATAAGGGTCTGAAGGTTTTCAAAAAAATTCATACTATTTACTTTACTTTAGTTTAATTAGAGACAAAAAAATATATCTGTGTAAAAATTGTGAAATTATAGCACCTTGAAACCTAAAAAAAGATAAATATTTCAGGAAAAATTAATAATTCTTTTTTAAATAAAATTAAAAATATAAATAAACATAATTTAATATTTGTGTTGAAAAAAGATAGAGAGAAAGGGGGAGATATGTTCTTGGTTACTAAAGTTTATTGCTTTAGTAACCAAAAAAAATAGAAATAATTTTACTTTTTTATTTTGCTTTTTCCAAGTATTTACCTTCAACAGTATCTACCACAATTTTTTGACCTTCTAAGACAAAGAAAGGAACTTGAACCACGGCTCCACTATCAAGTGTTGCTGGTTTTTTTCCACCTTGTGAGTCACCTTTAAAGTTTGGTGGAGTCTCTACTACAGTGTACGTTGCAGTTTGTGCAATCTCTACAGAGATGGCTTTTCCATTATGAAAAAGAATATCTGCTTCCATTCCATCAATCATAAAGTCAAAAGTCTCTTTTCCTACTTGTTCATGAAGCAGACCAATTTGGTCATAAGTAGTCGTATCCATAAATTGTAAGAACTCTCCATCATCATAAAGGTACTGCATTGTTTTTTGCTCTAAATCTGGAGTCTCAAATTTATCTCCTGCATGTACGGTCTTTTCTATTACTTTGCCTGAAGATAAATTTTTAATTTTACAACGTACAAACGCTGCACCTTTTCCTGGTTTAACATGTTGAAAGTCTACTACTCTGTAAGGGTTTCCATCTAATTCTAGTCTAACACCTTTTTTAAGGTCACCCATTGAAATCGTTGCCATCTATACAACTCCTAATTTTTTGGGTATTATATCCTTTGATTAATATTACATTGTTTAATGGTTTACTATTTACTGTTAAGCTTTTATCAAAATTAAATAAAGGTATTAAATGCAAAATGTATTTAAAATATTGGCTCTATTGTTTTTTTCGCTCTCTTCTCTTCAATCTAAAAATATTGATTCTTCTATTGTAAAGATATATACTGTCTCTAAAACTACCAATTATATGGAGCCGTGGAACTCCTCTGTTCAGCGTTCAAGTGGTTCGGGGAGTATTATTTCAGGAAATCGTATTTTAACCAATGCACATGTGGTTGCAAATGAGACCTTTATTGAGGTAAAAAAATATGGTGATACCAAGCGTTATCAAGCAGAAGTATTGGAAGTTTCTCACGATACAGATTTAGCACTTTTAGAGGTGAAAGATAAAAGTTTTTTTAAAGGAACAGAGCCTTTAACTTTTGGGACACTTCCTAAAATGCAAGACAAAGTCACAGTTTATGGTTATCCTATGGGTGGACATACAATAAGTGTAAGTACGGGGATTGTATCACGTATTGAACATAACCGTTATGCACATAGCTCTCAACACTTTTTAGCCATTCAGATAGATGCAGCAATTAATCCAGGGAATTCTGGTGGACCAACTATCTCTAATGGTAAAATTGTAGGTGTTGTTATGCAGGGGATTACAATGTCTCAAAATATTGGGTATATGGTTCCTGTAGATATTATTCAACATTTCTTGACAGATGTTAAAGATGGTAAGTATGATGGTTTTCCAAAGTTAGGAATAATGACAGATAAGATAGAAAATCCAACTTTGAAAGAGTATTATCATTTAGGAGATGAAGAGGGTGGTATTTTGGTTGTTGATATTATCTATAACTCTATTTTAAAAGATGTATTAAAAAAAGAGGATATTATCACTGCAATTGATGGATATAAAATTGAGAGTGATGGTACAGTTGAGTTTAGACCTAAGCAGTATACACATTTTAAATATTTGATAGATGTTCATCAGTATGGAGATAAAGTTTCATTAGAAGTTTTAAGACATGGTAAAAAGATGACACTAAATGTAACTTTACCAAAAACATCAAGTGATGAATCTTCGACCTATTCTCGATTAGAGTATGACAAAATGCCAAGTTACTTTATGTTGGGTGGTTATGTATTTTCTCCTTTAACTCAAAATCTTCTGAATGCTTCTATGAGTCCAGTTTTGAGTCTACGTTATAATGCAACAAAGTTTCCAACAGAAGAGAGACAAGATTTGGTTGTTTTATTAAAGGTATTGGCTGCTGAACATAGTCGTGGTGATTATGGGATTAGTCTTTGGCATATTGAAAAAGTTAATGGCAAACGATTTAAAAACTTTAAAGAGTTTCATGATTTAGTGATGAATACAGAAGATAAATATATTGTTCTTGAGGATGAAGATGGTGCAAAAGTGGTTATTAATAAAGAGAAAGCATTAAAAGTTCAGAGTGAAATTTTAAATCGTTATAGCATAAAAGCAAATAAATCAGATGATTTAATATAACCAGAGACAAGGCATCGCCTTGTCTTATTCGGGGCTAAAGCCTCCGATCCCAAATAGTCTGCTAGATTTAAAATCTATCTAACAAACTCGAATGGATTTTCCACTACATTTTTTCTATCTACGATGTATGGAATAAGAGCTGTTTGTCTTGCTCTTTTAATTGCTACTGTTACTAACTCTTGGTGTCTTTTACAGTTACCAGTAAGTCTTCTTGGCATAATTTTAAATCTTTCGCTCAATGAGAACTTTAATAGACCTAAATCTTTATAGTCAATGAAATCTACTTTCATTTCACAGTATTTACAATATCTTTTTTTGAACTTTCTTCTTTCTGCCATGGTTATCTCCTAAAATGGTATCTCGTCATCATCGATGTCGATTTCTGGGACAGACGGCTGTTGTTGCTGTGGAGCAGAGTAAGATGGTTGTTGAGTTGGTGTTTGTGGTTGTCCATAACCACCACTCTGTTGTTGAGGCTGACCATAACTTGGTTGTTGCTGTTGAACAGGTTGTTGTTGTGGTTGTCCATAACTATTGTTGTTATTGTTGTATCCACCACTGTTCATCGCTTGATTGTTATTTCCATAAGAATTTTGTGGTTGTTGCTGTTGCTGACCACCATAATTGTTTTGGCTTGGTTGGCTTCCATATCCATTGTCGTTGTTAGGTCTCATACTGTCTGCTTTACTATCTAGCATCTGTAAGTTCTCTACGGTAATGGCATGTTTACTTCGTTTACTTCCATCTTGTGCTGTCCATTGTTGAAAAACAAGTCGTCCATCTACTAAAACTTTGCTCCCCTTACGAAGGTATTGGTTTGCAATTTCTGCTGTACGTCCAAAAAATGTTAGGTCGATAAACATAACTTCATCTTTTTGCTCTCCAGTTTGGGTTTTCCACTTTCGGCTTGTTGCAATACCAACATTACCAATAGCACTTCCACTCTGTGAGTATCTTATCTCAACATCTCTTGTAAGGTTTCCTACCAATACTACTTTGTTATACATGGGGTTCTCCTAAGGTTTTACGCTTCTGTTGTTTCTGCTGGTGCTTCTACTGCTTCTGGAGCAGACTCTTCAACTTTTACAGCTACAGCTGCAACAAGTTTATTAAATTGAGCAACTTCTTTTTTCTTAGTATATCTTACTGTTAAGTATTTAATTACCTCTTCATTGAACTTCAAGTTTCTTTCAAGTTCGTTGATTACAGTACCTTCAGCTTTAAAGTAAACGATTGTGTATACACCACGCTCATTTTTTTCAACAGGGTATGCAAGTTTTCTCATTCCCATATTATTAGTAGCAAGAATTTCAGCACCTTCACGTACAAGAATCGCTTCGATTTTTGCAATGTTTGCTGCTGTCTCTTCATCTGTAAGTGTAGGTTTAAGTACATACAGTGTTTCGTAGTTGTTCATTGTGTTCCTTTTGGTTTAATAGCCCATTTCAATTAGTCAAGTGACTATCCAAAAAATGAGCAAGAATTTTGGAAGCCGTATATTATCACAAAAACTATTATTTTCTACTAAAAGGATTTATATTATTTGATTTATATTTTGATGATTGTAGAAAAGTAGAAGAAAAATGATTTTATATATAAAAATAAACTTAATCTATATAATTATAATATATAATATATGTATATTTCAAAAAGGTAATAATTTATGAAAAAAGAAGTAACCTATACCATGCCAAATAAATTTTTAAATCCATCTAAAGCAATCTTTTCATTGATATACATCACTCTATTAATAAGTTCTATATATATGTTTGTCAAGAGTTACAACTACTATAACTATTTGAATAATTCACCTCAGTACCAAGAGTATATAGAGACAATTAAAAATATTGATGCTGTTAATAAACTTTTTTTGGTAGAAGATATTTCTCTAAGAAAAGAGGAACAGATTATGATTATGATTGTCTCTTCTATGGTTCTGTTGGTCTCTCTTTTAATGCTTATTCGAATAGGTTATATTTTTAAATCAATTCAGTTGAAAAGAAGAAGATTAGAGATTTTATTAGAGGATATAGAACACTACCCCAACAAAGAAAAAATAATAGAGTTTAAACAGATTATTAAAAATAGGGAGTCTGCTGAAATTTATGCCTTTATGTCTGAGATGATTCAAGAGTTACAAGAGAGTAAAGATATGGCAGATAGAGCAAACGAGACAAAAAGTCTTTTTTTAGCCAATATGTCTCATGAAATTCGTACCCCTCTTAATGGCATAGTAGGTTTTACAAAATTTCTAAAATCCACAAATTTAAATCGAGAACAGGATGAGTTTGTTCAAATTATTAGAAAAAGTTCTGAAGATTTGCTCTCAATTATTAATGATATTTTAGATATTTCAAAGATAGAGAATGGAAATCTGACGATTGAAGAGGTCTTTTTTAATCCAATGGAGGAGTTTGAGAGTGTTATTGAATCCTACTCTGCTATTGCTTCTAAAAAAGATGTAGATTTCTCTTTATGGATTGACCCTATTTTTTCTTCAAAACTTTTAAGAAGTGATCCTGGAAAGATAAAGCAAGTTCTTATCAATCTTATCTCTAATGCACTTAAATTTACCGATGAAAAAGGAACAATAGATGTTCTTATTGAGGCTATTCCTACAGAAAATGATAAAGAGATAGGTGTTAAATTCTCTGTAAAAGATACAGGTATTGGTATCTCTAAAGAGAATGAATCAAAAGTCTTTGAAGCCTTTACTCAAGCAGATAGTAGTACCAGTCGTAAGTATGGTGGAACAGGTCTTGGTTTAACCATCTCTTCGAGTTTGGTGAATGCTTTGGGTGGTGCTTTATTGGTAGATAGTATGGTGGGAGAGGGCTCAACCTTCTCTTTTAGTTTAACTTTGTCTCAACAGAATATTCAAAGAGCTAAAAAAGAGAAAAATTTGCGTATTGCTATTTATGCTCCAGAGGATGTACAACAAAAAGATTCAGACCACTATTTAGAAGATTATCTTCTCTCTTATAATGACTGTTCTATTGTACGTTTTAAGACCTTTGAAGAGTGTCTAAATGCTTCTGATAAACTTTTTGATCTTCTCTATATCCATTATGATAAGATTAATAAAAAAGAGTTTCAACAGATTGAGCAACATCATCGTTCTCACTCTAATATTGTTCTTGTTGCAAAGTTAAATAAACATGCTGAGGTTCAAGAGTTAAAATTAGATTTTGCACAGGTGTTGTATGAACCAATTACTTTCTCAAAAGTTGAAAAATCTTTAACCGCTTTAGTTCCAAAAAAGAGGGTAAGCTCAAAAAAAGGAAATTCAAAAAAGAGTGATAAACTTTTTAATAATATTCATGCACTGATTGTAGAGGATAATCCTATTAATCAAAAGATGATTCAGCATACATTGAAAAATATGGGAATAAGTTCCGAGTGTGCCAATAATGGACAAGAGGGGTTTGATGCCTATACACTTAATAGTGAACTCTATGATGTGATTTTTATGGATATTCAGATGCCTGTAATGAATGGTGTTGATGCTACGAAAAAGATTTTAGCCTATGAGAAAAATAGAGTATTAACACATACTCCTATTATTGCAGTTACAGCGAATGCTTTAAAAGGAGATAGAGAACGTTTTTTAGAGGAGGGTATGGATGAGTATGTCTCTAAGCCTATTGATTTAAATAAGTTTATTACTGTATTGAAAATATTCTTTCCTCAACCGATTGAAGAGGAGGAAGATTCTGAAAAAAAAGATATACTTCTTTATAAACAGACAACTACAGAGGCAAAAATCATCTCTGCTATTTTAAATAAATTGGATTATAGTGTGGATATAGCAGAGGATATAGAGGAACTTAAAAAGATTATTGATATAAAATCTTATAAATGTATTCTCTTGGATAGAACACATAATGAACTCTTGCACAGTGATGTAACAGCACAGATAAAATCTAAAAATATTCCAAGTCTTCTCTTTGTTGATGCAAAAAGTAGTGTTGCTCCAAGTGATGAAGAGAATTATACCTTTGTCTCTAATAATATAACTGATTATTTAAGTATTAAAGAGAAAGTGGATTATATGATAGGTTTGGATCAAGCTTCGTAATCTATAAAAAGCTTTGAATCTTACTCAATGCTCCATATAAAAGGAGTTCTCTGTTTGCACCAGAACTCTTTTTCATCTCCAGTTCTACATTTAAAAGGTGTTCAAATATTTGAAGTAGAGAGGGACTCTTGATTTTTAGTGCCAAGTTCCCTTTTTGCTCCTCTATCTGTTTGGGTAATTTGTAACCTAAAATAGCTTTGGAGTCGATTGTCCCATGTAGTTTAATATAACTATGGAAGAGAAAAATTTGATTAACAAAGAATTGTGTTGAACGGAGTATTGAAAATTCATCTTCTCCTAATTCAAGTAGTTTACTTATGGTTTCTATAATGGGTTTTTTCTCAAATATATCAATTAGAAGTTGTTCTATAACCAGAGGTGCAGTCGAGTATACCAATCTATCAATATCTTTTGAGTTAACTTTTCCCTCTAAAATAGCCAATTTATTAAGTTCGTTAAGACAAAGGGTTAGATTGTTATTTAGCAGAAGCATAAGGTGTTGTAAGGCATAGTAGTCAATATCAAGTGCAATACTTTGTGCTTTTTTTTGTAATATAGCTATGCTTTCACGAATATTAGGTTCAAAAACTCTTAGCCAATTTGCACCTTTTTTAGGAGAGAACACAGATTGTAAACTTTTTGCATCTGTGGCTTTTCCTTGGTAGTTAAATAGTAAAAAATTATCAGGACTCTTTGCTACCAATGCTATTAATAATTCCAACTCTTTTTTAGGAATTTTTTTATCTCTTTTGATGATAAGAAGATTAATTCCTCCAAAAAGTGAACTTTGTGAAAGATAAGATTTTGCTCGTTCAAAAGAGTACTCTTCAAAATAGAGTGTTAGTAGTGAATCAGAAGCGTTGGTAATGTTAATATAGTGTTGAAGATAACTGTTTATAAGATGAGAATTTTCACCATAAAAAAGCATGGCTCTAGGAGGAGTGCTACGAAGTAGGTTTTCAAATTCTCTTTGATACATGATTCTTTAACCTTCTTTTTTTAATAGTTATTGAATTATAGCAGATTTAAACATAAGATTAGTCCAAATAAACAAGCGAAAACTTATTAGGTTATTGAGCTTATAAATTATTTATATATAAATAAACGATTAAGTTTATATATTATAAATAAAAGATAAAATTTAGCTTATTATTCGTATATAGGGGTTGTTATGAACAAGATGTGGCAAGAGAGACGTTTAGAGGTTATTACACTATTTATTTTCGCTTTATTGGTAGCGACTTCGCTTCTTATTCTTTATACTTCCTATACCAATTATCTTAATATTTCTAATTCAAATGAAGCATTTATGCATCAAATTATTATGTTTATTTCAGCATTTATTCTCTCTATCTCTCTTTTGTTGGTTTTTTTAAAAAGAGACTATTTTTTTATGGAGAATCATGATAATACTCAAGGATTAGCAAATCTTCTCGAAGAGATTAAATACTCTTCTGATTCAATTAAAATAAAAAAGTTTAAGAAGATGCTTAAAGAGAAAAATCATTCTGAGATTTATGCTCTTATTTCTGATATGATTAATGAATTACAAGAGAGTAAAAAGATGGCAGATGATGCCAATGAGACAAAGAGTCTCTTTCTCTCTAATGTCTCTCATGAAATTCGTACACCAATTAATGGAATTGTTGGTTTTACAAAAATTTTGTCTTCTACAAAATTGGATATAGAGCAGAGTGAGTTTGTCAATACTATTCGTAAAAGTTCAGAAGATTTATTGGGTATTGTTGAAAATATTTTAGATGTTTCTAAAATTGAAAATGGCTCAATTGAATTAGAAAAAAGTTATTTTAATCTTGTTGATGAGTTTGAAAATCTTAGTGATATTTATGCGCTTGATGCTTCTAAAAAAGGGATTGACTTCTCATTATGGATTGACCCATCTTTCTCTTCTGTGTTGGTTGAGAGTGATTCTGAAAAGATAAAACAGATTTTAATGAATCTTATCTCTAATGCAATTAAGTTTACCAAAGCAAAAGGTTCTGTTAATGTCTCAATTCAGAAAATAAAACAGAAAGAGCATACTTTATCGGTTCGATTTCTTGTTAACGATACTGGTATTGGAATTAGCGAAGAGCAACAGACAAAAGTTTTTTATGCGTTCACACAAGCAGATAACTCTAGTACACGAGCTTATGGAGGTACTGGATTAGGATTAACCATCTCTAACGCATGGGTTCAGATGTTGGGGGGGCAATTACAATTAGAGAGTATCGAGGGAGAGGGGTCAACACTCTCTTTTGTTTTAGAATTTAATCAAAAAGATATTTTGGTTGAGGACTCTATTGAACCTCTTCATGTGGCACTTTATACTCCTTTTGATGCTCAAGGTAAGATTGCAAATCAGCACCTTAAAGATTATCTTTCTCATATGCAAATAGCCTCTATAACCTATTTTAACTCTTTTGTCGAGTGTAAAGATGCGAAAGTAGATGAGATTGATATTCTTTATGTTCATTATCATGAGATTAATAAAATAGAGCTACAGAGGGTTGTTGCACAATATAGTAACAATACTCAAATTGTACTTTTAACCAAGCTGGATAATCGATTTAAAGTTTTAGATATAGCCCCAATCTTTTCTCAAATAGTCTATGAACCTATAACCTGTTCAAAGGTTAAAAAGTCTATAGAGATTTCTGCTAGAAATCGAAAAGCTTTCTCGCAAGGGAGTAGTGAAAAACTTTTTAATTTAAAAGCATTGGTTGTTGAAGATAACAAGGTAAATCAAAATTTAATTATTCATACCCTTAAAAATATTGGAATAGATTCTGACTCAGCAGAGAATGGAGAGATGGCAATAGAGATGTTTAAAAAACAGCGTTATGATATAGTCTTTATGGATATTCAGATGCCTGTTATGAATGGTGTGATTGCTACAAAAGAGATTTTAAAATATGAAAAGTTAGAAAAATTAGACCATACACCTATTATTGCTGTTACAACCAATACTTTAAAAGGTGATAGAGAACGTTATCTTGATGCTGGGATGGATGAGTACATACCAAAACCAATTGGTTTGCAAAAATTTATAAATGTGGTTAAACAGTTTTATGGTACAGAGTTAACACATAAACCAAAATATCAAATTATGGACAGAGAAGAACAGCGTATATTACTCTATCGAGAAAGTCCTACCGAAGCTAAAATTATGACCAATATGCTTTATGATTTGGGTTATCATGTAGATGTTGCAAAAAATAGAATAAACTGTAGTGCAATGCTTAGTGAAAAAGAGTATGATGCTCTATTGTTAGATAGAACAGATAATGACAGTCTTGAAAGCATGTTAATGGATAAAATTTATGATAAAAAGATAGAGACATTGCTTTTTATTGATGAACATACAGAGCTATCTACTTCGGATTTAAACTCTTATATTCATCTAATTAATAGATTTTCTGATTTTGTTGATGTTCAAGAGAAGCTAGAGAAAATGTTAAAGGGCTAAATAACACCCTTTAATCTATAATAATATTTGTAATTCTGTCAATTTTTTCTAAATATCCATTAAAATTTAGAGAGGTTACAGCTGTTCGACCCAATGCAAAATGGCGTGATGAACTACCCCATACGGTATGTATTATAAAAGGTTCACCAAGGTAGTTTCCAATATAGAGAACAATATGACCTTTTAAGTGTAAAATAGTAATTCCTGCTTTTGCAGAGTTGTTGAGTTGTTGTACTCTTGGCAGTTTATCGAAACTATTTAAAGTTATTTTTGCATATCCTACACTGCTTTGTGATGCAGAATTTCTAGGAAGATGTAAGCCTGTTGTTGCGTATATCTCTTGAATAAACTTAGAGCAGTCTTGTTCTCCAAACATTCCACCCCACCCATAGGGTTGATGTAAAAATTTAAAAGCTTGAGTTAAAATATTTTGTTGAGTATACTCTAAATAGCCTATATGTATATCACTCTTTTTAACGGTTGCATTCGAGAATATTAATTTCCCATTTTCACTATTCTTTGTTGGAATCGATACCATCATCATATTGTCTACTGTTAAAAGATAAGGTATTTTTACACCCATACGCATATAGTCATGATAGATTCCTTTGATTAAAACAGGTGTTTTACTTGCTGTTGTAACTAAGAATTTTTTAGAAGCCAAGTAGTCAGAT
>Ga0256827_10001318_pt1 | contig 15858 bp, 10 predicted proteins | sample CV84metaG_FD_185977 | JGI IMG/M metagenome (GOLD analysis project Ga0256827, IMG submission 185977) | Hydrothermal vent microbial communities from East Pacific Rise, Pacific Ocean - CV84 | ecosystem: Environmental > Aquatic > Marine > Hydrothermal vents | place: Pacific Ocean: East Pacific Rise... | reverse complement strand
ATAGCGTTAACTATCATATTTCAAAATGAACCACAAAATGGAACGCAAATTCCTAAACTTCTAAAAAAGAAACAATCATCCTTTAATCCACAAACACCTTCTTTTTAATTAATTTGCAAGCAGGAAACTTTTTTTGAGCATGAATAAATCTAGCAGACATTTAGACAGGTTCATCTGACAACAAATAGCTCGATGGCTAGTCTACTTACAAATACCCATTGATAAATTGTTTGTACTCTTCCTATCATTTATCAAATACTTGATTAAATTTGCCTTTCTATAAATCACAAATATTAAATCATGATAAAGAAAACACTTCTTATGGCAATTGCTTTTATAGTTGTATCGCAATTACAAAGCCAAACACTTAGCATGGATGATATAAAAAACATGTCGACTGCTTTACAAAACAACACCGAAAAAACGGCATTAACCAATGCTATTAGCAATAATGCCATTAAAAAACTGGCTGTCAACCGCGAGAATGTGGGGCAGGTTAACTTTTACATCAATACAAAAGTAGAGACCAAAGGCATCAGCAATCAAAAAAGTAGTGGCCGCTGTTGGATGTATACAGGTTTAAATGTATTAAGAGCCAAAGTAATTGAAAAGTATCAATTAGATGACTTCCAGTTTTCGCATAATTATTTATTTTTCTACGATCAGTTAGAAAAAGCCAATCTGTTTTATAACGGCATGATAGAAACAGCGTCTTTACCTTTAAACGACCGAAAAGTAGAATGGTTGCTAAAAAATCCTATTGGTGATGGCGGACAATGGACAGGTATTGTGGACCTGATTTCGAAATACGGTTTGGTACCGGAATCGGCTATGCCCGAAACCTATCAAAGTGAAAACACCAGCATGATGAGCAGACTTATCAGACGTAAAATACGTGAAGATGGTATGGCTTTACGCAAACTGGGGCAATCCAGAATGACTAAAGCGCGTGTATTAGAGAAAAAGAATGAAAAATTGGCCGAGATATATCAGATGTTGGCTTACAGTTTAGGTGAACCACCATCAACATTTACCTGGCAGTATAAAGACACTGACAACAACATTAGTGACCCCAAAGAATATACCCCACAAGAATTCTTTAATGAAGTATTAAATATCAATCTCAACGATTACGTGATGATTATGGACAATCCTACACTGGAATATGGTAAATTATACGAGATAGAATATGACAGACATATGCAAGAAGGTGGCAACTGGAAATATATTAATGTGGATGTAGATAAAATTAAGAAATATGCCATAAAATCTTTACAAGCTAACGAAGGAATGTATTTTAGTTGCGACGTTGGAAAACAGCTGGAATCTAATAAAGGATTCTTAGATGTAAATAACTACGATTACGCCAGTTTATTTGGTGTAGATTTCAATATGGATAAAAAAACACGTATTCAAACTTTCGAAAGTGGAAGCACTCACGGCATGGCATTGATGGGTGTAAATATTATTGGAGAAAATGAAGCCGATAAATGGCTTTTAGAAAACAGCTGGGGCAATAAAGGACATAACGGACATTTGATAATGACGGATGAGTGGTTTGATGAATATATGTTCAGACTGGTCATAGACAAACGTTTCTTAGATGCCGAAACCCTTGATATACTTGATCAAGAGCCTATTATGCTACCACCTTGGGATCCTATGTTCTCTATGGACAAATAAAATATTACAAGCGTTTGTTGATACAAAAAAAGTATTTACTTAATAAAAAAAACTCAAACACCTTGAGTATTAACAAACTGCAAAAATTCTCTTTTTCAGAAGAGGAATTGTTAAAAAACTTGTTAAAAAGTCGTCATGAAAAATGTTTTTTTATGGCGATTTTTTTTGGAATATTTGCTGAACAGATAAAAATCGATTTTCATCTGTTTATTATTTTTTCGATAAAAAATCAGTGTTTTTTTTGGTCATTTTCCGAAAGGATTGTGAATGAAGTAAACTTGGTATTTTATCATTATTTTTTTAATATATAATCAATACAAATAGTTTCTTCAACCCGCTTATTTTACAATATTTTAGAAGAAATTAAGCATTTTCCTCCTCCTTCATTATACCAAACCGCGGCTTAATTTATATCTTTTTTTTAAAAAACAAACAAAAAAAAAATAAAAAAGCACACTTTTTTGAGTGCACTTTTGCCTTGATCAAAAAACAACAAAAAGCTATAAACAAATAATATCTTAAACACATTTGCTAAGCATATTTAATGAATTATAACTTTTTAATAATTATTGTATTTATATTTAACTATTTGCAAAAATAGTAATAAAAAGTATCAAGATTAATGAGTAATAACGGAAAATCAGTTTGGGGGAATTGCCTGGAATTTATCAGAGATAACGTAAAGATTCAGGCTTATAAAACATGGTTCGAACCTATCAGACCTATTCAATTATCGAACAACACACTTACCATAGAAGTGCCAAGTCAGTTCTTTTACGAATGGTTAGAAGAGCACTATATTAAGTTATTAAAAATGGCTATTCAAAAAGAATTGGGCCCTCATGGTAACTTAGAATACAGTATTATTATGGATAATAATACCGAAAAAAACAAACCACCTTATACCATTAAGCTACCTACGTCGAACCGACGTGCAACTCAAAACCCAGCTGTTTCAATGCCTTACGATATGCAAAAAGAACAGAATAAAGATATCCTTAATCCTTTTATTATTCCCGGAATAAAAAAGGTGAAAATAAACTCGAATTTGGTTGAGAGTAATTCTTTTGAGAATTACATTGAAGGCGACTGTAACCGCCTGGCACGATCAGCCGGCTATGCTGTTGCCGAAAACCCCGGAAAAACAGCTTTCAATCCTTTATTTTTATACAGTCCTACAGGATTAGGCAAGACTCATTTATCTCAGGCCATTGGGATACAAGTAAAAAATAATTTCCCGGAAAAAACGGTGCTTTATGTGAATAGTAATCAGTTTATGCAACAGTTTATTCAGGCTACTAAAAACAACAATCAGAACGATTTTATCCATTTCTATCAAATGGTTGATGTGTTAATAGTTGATGATATTCACAACCTGGCCGGAAAAGAAAAAACTCTGGATGTATTCTTTCAAATCTTTAACGATTTGCATCAGAAAGACAAACAAATCATCATCACTTCCGATATCCCTCCGGTAGAATTAACCGGCTTCAACAACCGTTTATTATCACGTTTTAAGTGGGGATTAGCTGCCGATTTGCAAACACCGGATTTGGAAACAAGAATGGCCATCATTAGCAAGAAACTCTATAACGAAGGTATTGAAATGGATAGGAATGTGATAGAATATCTGGCCTATAGCATTACCAATAACGTCAGAGAACTCGAAGGTGCTTTAATTTCTATTTTGGCACAAGCTTCATTAAATAAAAAAGAAATCACCATAGATTTAGCAAAACAAATTATCGACAAATATGTTAAATCTACCAACAGAGAGATTAGCATTGAGTATATCCAAAAAATGGTTTGCGAATATTTCGATCTTCCTTTAGAGGTGATTAACAGCAAAACACGAAAGCGCGAAGTGGTTCAGGCACGTCAGTTAGCTATGTTCTTCAGTAAGAAACATACCAAATCGTCTTTGGCTCATATTGGTAAACAATGTGGCAATAAAGACCATGCTACAGTGCTTCATGCTGTAAAAACCATTAACAACCTTTCGGATACCGATAAGAAATTCAGAGGCTATATCTCCGATCTCGAAAAGAAAATAAAACTGCAATAAACCATTTTACCAGATTTACATAAAAAAACCGCTTTATAAAGCGGTTTTTTTTATTTTTGTAATAAAATATTGAAAGCTCTGATATTTGCCGCAGGATTAGGCACACGTTTAAAACCATACACTTCCAACAAGCCTAAAGCATTGGTTGAAGTAGATGGAAAGTCCATGCTTGAACATCTTATCAAAAAGCTAAAACAGTCTGGTATTCGGGAGTTCTATATCAATATTCATCATTTTGGCGACTTAATCATTAAGTTCTTAAAAGACCATGATAATTTTAATTGCACCATTCATGTCTCCGACGAAAGAGAAAACCTTTTAGATACAGGCGGAGGCTTAAAGAAGGTTTTAGACCAGCTTGGCGATCATGAAGATTTATTAGTACATAATGTGGATGTTTTTACCGACTTCGATCTGAATTTGCTGATGAATCATCATAAAAAAAGCAAATCCTTGATTAGCTTATTGGTCCAAAACAGGGCCACCAGCCGATATCTGTTATTCGATAAAGAGGAGCTCCAATTACAAGGATGGATTAACGAAAAAACTCAAGAGAAAATCCCTTCAGATATCCATATCGATGATTATAAAAAATTAGCCTTTAATGGTATTCATATTATCAATTCCAGGACAAAACACCTCTTTCCTTCCAACCAGGAAAGCTTCCCAATAATACCGGTATATTTAAATTTGTCCAAAGAACATAAAATAACCGCTTTAGAACTAAAAGACAATTATTGGCTGGATTTGGGCAAAAAGGAACAAATAACAAAAGCCGAACAATATATAAAATCAAAAGCTGATAGTTTTATTAACGACATTGTTGATTCTTATTTTCACACCGAGCAGAGAGAACCGCTAAACAGCTGTATCATCACGCCAAACAAACGTGCCCACAGGTTTATAAAACAAGCTATTATCTCAAAAACTCAAAACGGTGGGTTTTTGCCAAAGATTTTTTCTATTGACGATTTCATCTCGGAATATATCCCCTTAATCAGAATAGACGAAGTGGATTTGAGTTATATCTTATACCAGGTTTTTAACAAACAATTGCCAGAGGAAGAGGAACTCGATTTCGAAGAATTCTTAAGTTTCGCCTCTATCCTATTACACGATTTTAATGAAATGGATATGCAGTTGGTTGACGGGAAAGATATTTTCTCCTACCTGAATGATGCCAAAGCCATACAACAATGGAATCCGGATGGCAGCGAATTAAGCCCATCGCAAAAGGAGTATTTACGTTTTTATAATCATTTGGCCATCATATATACCGAGTTTAAAGCCACTCTTTTAAAACAAGGACTTTGTTATCAAGGGATGGCCTACCGTTATTTTTCGGATCACCTGATTGAGATAATAGATTTGCTTCCGTGGACAAGCATCATGTTTGCTGGCTTTAACGCTTTAACCAAAAGCGAAGAAAAGATCATAAAATTCCTCCATAATAAAGATATGGTACATACCGTTTGGGACACAGACTCTTACTATGTTGACAACCCTATCATGGAAGCCGGTTTATACTTTCGTAAATATAAATCGTGGAATAAAGATATTGAAGAACAAACGAAGAAACATTTTAAAGAAGGTTCAAAAAACATCGAGATTATTGGCGTACCAGGTATTTTAGGGCAAGCCCGGATAGCCTCACAAATCATGGCCGAAAAAGTGGCGGCCTGTAAAAACAATGTCTCACCTACTCCTTTTGAGAATAAGACCGTAATGGTTCCTGCCGACGAGAGTTTATTAATCCCTCTGTTAAACTCATTACCTGCTAAAATACTTCAGCACGCTAATGTAACAATGGGTTTATCTATTCAGCATAGTCATGCTTTTCGTCTGGCAGAAAGCCTGATTGGACTTCACGTACACTCTTCGAAAATAAGCAGTCTACACACAAAAAACAATCGCTTTCATAAAGATGATTTATTAGCCGTCTTAAACAATCGGTTAATCAACCTGCTTTATTCTGCTCCCGAGGATAACAAAATCGACATTGAACAAACCTTCCTCAGCGAACTGGCCGTAAGCACAATTGTCCATCAATCCGGTTTACAGTCTATCGAACAGATCTTTCAAGCCTGCCACAATCAAGCTGCAGAACTGGTTAAAAGAATTCAATTTGTTTTCAAGCACCTTATTTTGCTTAAAGATAAAGATGATGAAGATGTGGTTGAACCAAAAGAGAAAGATGCGCTTCAACAAATCCTTCAAATCTTCAACAGACTCGAATCCCTCATCTCTGAACATAAAAAACCTGACAATCTGAAAGGATTACAAGTCCTGTACAAACAACTTATTACAGGTTTATCTCAATCTTTCACCGGCAATATCCATCAGGGGCTTCAGATAATGGGATTATTGGAAACCAGATTGATGGACTTTAAAAACGTGATCATACTATCATCGAACGAAGACATTTTACCGGCATCTTCTTTTTCCAATTCATTTATTCCGGCTGATATCAGATACGAATTTGATTTACCGGGCATACAGGAGAAAACAGCCGTGTTTTCTTATCATTTCTACAGGCTTATTCAACGGGCAGAGAATATTTTTCTGATATATTCCAGCACCAAAAAAGCCATGAGTGGTGGTGAAAAAAGCAGATTTATTAAACAAATAGAATATGAGCTCTCCAAATATAAAGGGTATAAAAACATATCCATCAAACACCAACTATTAAACTTCGAGGAGCTCGACTTTAAAACCAATCAGGAGATCATCATCAAGAAAAATCAGAAAATTATTGAAAAGCTGGAACTCCTGGCTACCAAAGGGCTCTCTCCTACTTCTCTTATTGCTTACAACCAATGCTCACTCAAATTCTATTTTAAGTATATCGCTAAAATATATGAACCCGATGAAAAAGACGGCATCATTGATGAGAGAATCATTGGGAATGTCATCCATAAGATATTAGAAGATTTTTATAGACCATTTATCAATAAAAACTTCCCTGCGCATAAGCTTAAAGAACTAAAAGAACACTTACCTCAACTAATAAATGACACCTTTGAAAAAGAATTCAAAGGTAAATTCGACGAAGGCTCTAATTACCTAAGCGTTAAAGATACAGAGTATTACCTCTCGAAATTTATTGACTATGAGATAAATGAAGCCAAAAAAGAAAAAAGCGATTTGATTATTCTTGGAGTAGAAGAAAACCTAAAGAGACCACTGAGTATCAACACCGGGGAAAAAGATCTTGAGGTATTAATTAAAGGTCAGGCCGACCGCATTGACGAGAAAAACAAAAGCATACGTATCTTAGATTATAAAACGGGAGCCATTACTAAAGCCGATATCAAAATCCCCAAAGATATTGATGGTGAGATCAACCCGCTTTTTACGAACACCAAATATAATAAGGCATTACAGTTATATGTTTACCATTGGATGTATCAGGCGACTTCAGACGCCCCTGCCAAAGCCGGCATCGTATCATTCCGATTGATAAAAGAACCTTATGTGATGCTTAAACAAGACATCAATACCAATCTGAACGATGACTTTAAAGAATTCGTCAGCAGTATTTTTAATATCAACACCACATTTATTCAAACCCAGGATAAAGACATTTGTAGTTATTGTCCTTATCTGCATATTTGCTCAAAAAATTAATCATGACAAACACGATACAAACATCGGAATATCCTATCATCATCAGTGACCATATCAGTTCACATATCGATACTTTTATTTCGGAGTCCCATTATTCATCCATCTATATACTCATGGATGAGAACATTATGGAACATTGTTGGCCAAAAATCTCTATGCATTCCGAAACGCTCAAAGATGCTGAACTCTTAGTGATTGAAGCCGGAGAAGCTCAGAAAGACATAGAGATTGCCATACAATTATGGCAGGCATTAAGCGAATATCAGGCCGACCGCTCTTCGTTAATCGTTAATTTTGGCGGAGGTGTGATCTCCGACTTAGGTGGTTTTATTGCCTCCACTTTCAAGCGTGGCATCGATTTTATCAATATCCCAACCAGCTTATTGGCCATGGTAGACGCCGGTGTGGGCGGCAAAACCGGTATTAACCTACAGCAATACAAAAATCAAATAGGCTTGTTTAGTCATCCTCAGGCCATATTTATCCAATATGATTTCCTGGAAACATTAGATGATAAACACTTACGAAATGGTTATGCCGAAATGCTCAAACATGGCATTATTGCGGATGAGCAGCTATGGAATTCCCTGAAAAACATCAATACGATAACAACAGAAAACATTATCCCCTACATTAGTAATAGCATACAGATTAAAGTAGATATTGTGGAACAGGATCCTCTGGAAAAAGGAATCAGAAAAGCACTGAATTTTGGCCATACCATAGGACATCTGATAGAGACCTTTTCGCTACAAAACGACAAAGATCCCATCCTTCACGGCGAAGCAGTGGCCATAGGCATGATCATAGAATCCTATGTATCTATGGCCCGATCGGCCTTAGACACTAATGATTTTAATGAGATAGAAATGTATTTAACCTCCCTATACAGCAAATACAATATCCCCGACTTTTTTTGGCAAGAATATGAAAGAATCATAAATCAAGACAAAAAGAAAGAAGGAAAGAAATTAAACTTTACCTTTGTGAACAAAATTGGAACAGTAGATATTAATCAGGATTGTTCCTTTGAAGAAATTAAGAAAGCTATCATGTACTATAAAGAGAATTGCTAATGTCGTACATCATCCGAAAACCCAATAAAGAATTAAAAGGTGATATTTATTTACCTGCTTCTAAAAGTGAAAGTAACAGATTATTAGTTATTGATGCACTTCTTGGTTCCGAGGATTTACAGATCGAGAACTTATCCACCAGCAACGACACTAAAGTATTAAAGAGAGCTCTGTTTTCCTTATTACGTCTGAAAGGCACAAATATCTCGGTTACTTTAGATATGGAAGACTCCGGCACTGCCATGCGTTTTATCACAGCTTATGCCTCAGCCATCAATGTAAAATCACTCATTACCGGCTCCGAACGCATGAAAGAACGGCCACTTTCTATTCTTGTAGACACCTTAAATGGCATTGGTGCCCATATAAAATATACCGAAAATAAAGGATTTCCCCCTATCCTCACCGAAGGTAAAAGGATAAAAGGTGGTGTTATTGATATTGATGCTACCATCAGCTCGCAGTATATCTCTGCACTGATGTTAATAGCACCCAAAATGACCAATGGCTTAATTATGTACCTAAAAGGAGATATTGCCTCCTACCCTTATATCAACATGACTGCCAAAGTGATGGAACATTTTGGCATTGAGATATTGATGCATAAAAACGCCATCGCCATAAAAAAACAAAAGTATTCGAGCCGTAATAAGTATGTTGTTGAAAGCGACTGGAGTGCTGCTTCGTATTGGTACGAAATGGCTGCTTTTTCCGAAGACGTGGATCTCTTCTTACATGGTTTAAAGAAAGAAGGTATACAAGGCGATGCGGTGATTGCTGAAATGTATGAGCAGTTTGGTGTTCATAGTGAGTTTTTGGAAGATGGCGTGAGACTGACCAAAACCAACAACCATTGCAAACACTTTAAACAAAACTTCCTGAACTACCCCGATATGGTACAGACCTTAGCTTGTACGGTTACCGGCCTGGGTATCTCCGGAGAGTTCTACGGCTTACACAACCTGAGGTTTAAAGAAACCGACAGAATACACGCCTTACATACCGAACTCAAAGATATGGGCATTCAGCTGGATTCTTTTGAGGATAAAATCCTCTTAGAAAAATCTGAGCTTAAAAACACACGACCTGTCAGAACTTTTGCTGACCACCGTATGGCCATGTCGTTTGCTCCTTTAGCCATCCCTCTGGGTGAAATCACTATCGAGAGTCCCAATGTGGTGAATAAATCCTATCCTAACTTTTGGGAAGATTTAAAAAAGGTGGGCTTTAAAATTGCAGAGGTATAATTATCAATTCGTAATTCGTAATTAACCATTCGTAATTCGTAATTAACCATTCATAATTAAATCATTGATACTTAAGAATATCCACAGGATTAGTCTTAGCAGCCAACCAGGTTTTAATACTAATAGTAACCAAACCTATCAACACCGAAAGGAAAGCCGTTAGTATAAAAGGCCAAACAGAAAAGGCTACTCTAAAAGCAAAACCATCTAACCAGTTATCAATAAAAATCCATGCCGGTACCCAAACCAATACATTGCTTATCAGTATTAAAATCACAAATTCCTTAGACATCGCCAAAAGCAGATGCCCCATCGAAGCACCCAACACTTTACGTATCCCTATCTCTGCTTTGCGCTGTTCTGCAATAAATGCTACCAAGCCATATAAACCCAAACTGGCCAAAAACAAAGCCACGAAAGTAAAAAAGTAAAACACCTTCCCCATCCTGTTATCCGAAGAATAAATATGCTCGTAAGCTTCGCTTAAAAGGAAATATTTAAAAGGCGAATGATCTAAATATTGATGCCATCTGGCTTCGATACCCGAAATAAGATGCGTTTTATCCTGAGTATTTATCTTAATGATAAGATAGCGATAAAAAGGTGGAAATATTTGCACCATTAAGGGATCTACTTCGGAATGAAAGGAAGCATAATGGAAATCTTTTACAATGCCAATGATTTTGCCATGCTTGGGGGTTTCCACGGCATAATCAAAAACCACTTCTTTACCTATGGGGTTTTGTATATGATATTTTCGGACTGCCGCTTCATTTAAAATGAAACCATTAGTATCCGAAGGCACATCGGCCGAAAAGGTACGACCTTCGATAATCTCTAAACCAAAAGAACTTAAAAAATCCTTATCGGCACAAAGCATCCGTACACCCAGCCAGTTTTTATGTTCATCGTTTTGTGCAGAAGTGTCATTCTCAGGGGTTAGCGAAGGCATATAAATCCCATAATAACCAAAGCGTTCTCCCGGAATATTAGAGCTACTGGTTACCGAAACTACCCCATCCATTTCTAAAAAATCGGACTTTAAATCTTTTAAATATTCAAAAGCACTTTCTCCATTTAATGGGATGACCATCACCTGCTCTTTATCAAAACCCACATCTTTGTTTTGAATATATTTCAATTGCCGCCCCACAGTAAAAGAAGCAATGGATAAAAATATGGCTATCGAGAACTGCGATACCACCAACACCCTACGCATCATTAAATTCCAGCGGTTATTATTCTGTGCTATAATCCTGTTCGACAACACCCTGAGCGGATTAAACTGCGCCATAAAAACCGAAGGATATAAGCCTGAGAAAACCGTCAGCAAGACAATAGTCAATAAGAGATACATCAAATTTCTGGTTTCCCAAATCATATTGATATTTAAAGCTTTTCCGGCAATGGCATTAAAAGTGGGAAAACTCAGCTCCACCATCACCAGGGAAATAAGGGTAGCACTAAGTACCAGAATAAAAGCCTCGCTGATAAAATGCAAAAACACATTTCGCCTGCTGCCGCCCATCACCTTCCTCACACCCACTTCTTTAGCTCTTTTAACAGAACTGGATGTCGCCAGATTCACATAATTTATACTTGCTAAGGCTAAAATAAAAAGAGCGATAGTGAGATAAATCAAAATATAATCATCGTTGCCATTGGTTTCATATTCTTTCTCGGCATGTCCTTTTAAATGAATATCTGCCAAAGGCATAAAAACAATATCGGCTTGTAAATGCTGAAGCCTTTTCCTTGCCGCCTCACTCTTCATCATCATTTTGGAAACGTCATCATCCATTTGTTTCTGAAGCGTTTGGTGGAGTTTTTCCATGGCAGCATTATCTTTGGTCTTCACATAAGTATAGAAAACCATGGGTCCCACAGAATCTAAGGTGGGGAAATTCTCACGCAGTAACTCTACATTAAAAACCACATCGAAATGCATATGCGAGTTATCGGGGATATCAGCAAATACCGCAGAAATCTCAAACTCCTCATCATCCGCACTTAAAGTCTTCCCAACGGCTGACTCCCCATCAAACAAGGTATTAGCTATCCTTTCGGATATCAGTACTTGATCTTTTTTATTCAATAAATTGCCCTGAGCATGTGCTATTAAAGGGAATGAGAACACATCAAAAAAAGTGGAATCTGCAAAAATAGCTTTCCCACTTTCTGCTGAGCTGTTATTGGTATAAAGAAAAGGAGGATTAAAATAGCTCATAATCTTACAGACATGAGATTCCTCATCCAGTTCTTTGGAGATATTCAAGGCCATGGAACCATCGCAAGTAGCCCAAAACTGATGATAATCATTTAAATGGTACTCTTCCTGAACGCGAAATATTTGTTGATAATCATCATGAAACTTATCATAACTAACCTCATCGGAGATATATAAAAAAATCAACATACTGGTTGCCAGGCCCAGGGCCAGACCAAAAATATTGATGAGGGTATAAACCCCATTATTTTTCAGAAAACGAAAACTGGTTGTTACTACGTTTCTAAACATCTTCTCCTTATATTATAGCCTTCGGCCATGATTAAAACTTTTGTAAGATATTTTCATTGATAATCTGACCATCAAAAAGCCTGATGACTCGGTTGGAATACGATGCATCACGTTGAGAGTGCGTTACCATAATGACCGTAGCCCCCGACTTATTAACATCATCGAGCATCCGCATCACCTCTTCGCCATGTGCCGAATCCAGATTTCCCGTGGGCTCATCGGCCAAAATGATTTGCGGCTCCGAAACAATGGCACGAGCCACCGCCACCCGCTGTTGTTGCCCGCCACTCAGCTGTATAGGGAAATTATATTTTCGGTAAAGAATCTGCATTTTATCTAACACCTTATCCACCCGCTCTTTTCTTTCCTTAGGCTTCATCCCAATATATATCAAAGGTAATTCCACATTCTCAAAAACATTCAGCTCATCAATCAAATTAAAATTCTGAAAAACAAAACCCATCATATTCTTGCGGTATATGGAACTGTGCTTTTCGTTGATTTGACTCACATCGTTATCTTGTAAAAAATACGTTCCTTCCGAAGGTTTATCCAGCAAACCCAATATATTCAACAAAGTAGTCTTTCCGCAACCCGAAGGTCCCATAATAGCTACAAACTCACCTTCTTTTACATCCAGATTAACCTTAGAAAGCGCCCGGGTTTCTACCTCAAAATTATTATATACTTTCGATAAATTACGTATCCTTATCATCACTCCTGTTTATATCAAAATTATTTAATGGCTAAGATACTTTATTTCTGAAGAATAATTCTTTTTAGAAACTATCTCATACGATATTTTACCTCAATATTAATGCCATTTTTGGTAATACTTTAGTTATTAGGTATCTTGCTGTATATCAATAAATATTTAAAATAAAACGTACGGATACGATCATATTTTTGTACATTTACGGACAAAATAAAAAAGAGATGTCAAAGACAAATGCCAAAATATTAGTGATAGATGATGACAGAGATATTTTATTGGCTGCCAAATTATTTCTTCGTCAACATTTTTCCATCGTACATACCGAAAACAAACCATCACAGATCCCGGATTTAATGCGAAACGAGACTTATGATATCTTTCTGCTGGATATGAATTTCTCGAAAGATGCTACCAGTGGCCAGGAAGGTTTCTTTTGGTTGAATAAGATTTTAGAGATCGATCCCGCTGCAGTAGTGATATTTATTACCGGTTATGGTGATATTGAGCTGGCTGTACAAGGGATTAAAGAAGGGGCTACAAATTTCATATTAAAACCCTGGGATAATCATAAACTCCTGGCCGAGATTACGGCCAATATTCAGATTAGAGAATCTAAAAAAGAACTGGCTCAATTAAAAGATAAACAGAAGCTGTTATTATCGGATGCCGATTCGCTTTTTGGTGATATCATAGGAGAATCTAAAGCTATCCGACAAGTTTTGGCCACGGTGCAGAAAGTAGCCAAAACAGAAGCTAACATCTTATTATTAGGCGAGAACGGAACCGGCAAAGAGTTAATCGCCAGAGCTATACACCGCTCTTCGCCCCGCGACTCTGAGGTTTTTGTGACGGTGGATTTGGGCGCTATCACCGAGACTTTATTTGAGAGCGAGTTATTTGGCTATAAAAAAGGGGCTTTTACCGATGCCAAAGAAGACAGAGCAGGCCGTTTTGAAGCCGCTCACAATGGCACTATCTTCCTAGATGAGATTGGAAATTTATCATATAGCTTACAGTCGAAACTACTGTCGGTTCTACAAAGCAGGAAAGTGGTACGCTTAGGTTCTCATCACGAGACTAATATTAATGTACGAATTATCTGCGCTACCAATATGCAGCTGTATCAAATGGTGGAGGAAGGGAATTTCCGTCAGGATTTATTATACAGAGTGAATACCGTTGAGATTCAAATACCACCTTTGCGTGAACGCACCGAAGACATCCCCTATTTAGTGGAACATTTCCTAAATATGTATTGTAAGAAATATAAAATAGAACCTAAAAAGATAAGTGCTGCCGCCACAAAACGTTTAAAGAAACACAGTTGGCCGGGCAATATCCGGGAACTGCAACACAGTGTCGAAAGAGCTGTTATTATGAGCGAGAGCAATACTTTACAAGCCCACGATTTCTTTTTAAGTAAACCCATACATAAGAATGCTCTTTTAAACTCCAATAATTTAAACCTGGAAGATACCGAGAAAATATTAATCCGTAAGGTGATTGACAAACACGGTGGTAACATCACAAAAGCCGCAAAAGAACTGGGATTAACACGGGCTTCACTTTATCGTAGAATAGAAAAATATGACCTTTAATACTTTCAGAATATCTATACTGATTCGTTTGAGCTTTATCATCATCAATACATTTTTATTGGTATGGCTTACTCAGGAACAAAAATATATTACTACCATCGTTAGTACAGGTATTCTTATCGCTCAAATTTTTCTTATTATCAGATATATCGAACAGACGAATCGGAAACTCAGCCAGTTTTTCGACAATATCAAATACAACGATTTTACCAGTTCTTTCGTCTCGGAGAACACAGGCGAGAGTTTCAAACAACTTAATAAATCGTTTAATCAGGTGATTGCCCAATTTCAAAAGACAAGGGCCGAAAAGGAAGAGCATTATAATCAGCTTCAAACCATTATACAACATATTAGCATAGGTATATTAACCTACCGGAAAGATGGTGAAGTAGACATTTATAATAATGTTGTAAAAAAGATATTTAAGGTCAATAACTTTAAAAAAATCCAGGAACTATCGGCTATTGAAAAGAACTTACCCGAAACTTTTCTGAATCTACAACAAAATGACAGTAAGCTTATCAAGCTATTTTTAGACGATGAGTTATTGCAATTATCAGTACAAGCTACCGAGTTTAAAAAGAAAGGCGAAGAATACCTCCTGGTTTCAGTAAAAAATATCCATTCCGAATTAGAACATAAAGAAATAGAATCCTGGCAAAAACTCATCAGAGTGCTCACCCACGAAATCATGAACTCCATCACGCCTATCTCTTCTTTGGCCTCCACCGTCAAGGAGATGCTCCCACAGGAAAGTGACATAACAATTGATCCCGAAGACCTGTCCGACATGCACTACGCTTTAAACACCATAGACCGAAGGAGTAACGGGCTGTTAAACTTTGTAGAGATTTACCGCGATTTAACACGCATTCCAAAACCGGTTTTTTCAAACGTGATTATTAAAGATATGCTTTTTGAATCGAAGCTGATGTTATTGCACAAATCGACTATGGAGGACCTGCAAATCAGTATCGAAGCTATGCCCGAAGAAATCTCGGTAGCAGCAGACCAAAGTTTAATAGAACAGGTGTTAATCAATCTAATGATTAATGCCGTGCATGCCCTAAAAGAAACTAAAGAGCCTCAAATAATCATCAGTGCCAGATACAATAAGAACGAAAGAGTTATTATTGAGGTTGCCGATAATGGCTCGGGGATAAAACCGGAATTAATGGATAAGATATTTATGCCTTTCTTTACGTCGAAAAAAGAAGGCTCCGGTATTGGTTTGAGCTTAAGCCGACAAATCATGCATCTTCACAAAGGCAATATCTTTGCCAAATCTATCCAAGGCAAAGGAAGCGTCTTTACAATGGTATTTTAAAC
>Ga0256827_10001317_pt1 | contig 15865 bp, 18 predicted proteins | sample CV84metaG_FD_185977 | JGI IMG/M metagenome (GOLD analysis project Ga0256827, IMG submission 185977) | Hydrothermal vent microbial communities from East Pacific Rise, Pacific Ocean - CV84 | ecosystem: Environmental > Aquatic > Marine > Hydrothermal vents | place: Pacific Ocean: East Pacific Rise... | reverse complement strand
ATCAAATCCTAGGGACAGACCTAAGTAATTATAAAATTATGTTGACAGTGAAATAAAAGAATAGGAAAAAGGAAATCATGAGAAGAAGACGTATATTGGGTCGAAATAAAACAAACTACTATCACTTAATGTCGAGAGTGGTTAGTGGGGATTTTCTTTTGGGTGATGAGGAGAAGGTATTTTTTCGGAATACGATGCGTAAGTTAGAACGGTTTATGGGGGTGAAGATTTTAACGTATTGTATTATGACAAATCACTTTCATATTTTGTTGGAAGTTCCTGAGGTTAAGGATCTTTCTGATGAGGAGATTTTGGATCGGATTAAGGGTTTAAATTCTAAAAAGCGAGAGCGGGAGATTGTTAGGGAGTATATATTGCTGAAGAATGAGGCGGATGAAACGGGGAATGATCGACGGTTGTGTGCATGGCGAGAACGGTATTTGGCTCGAATGGGGGATTTGTCTAATTTTGGGAAGGAGTTAAAAGAGCGGATGGCGATGTGGTACAACTGGAAAAGGAATAGAGAGGGGGCGTTGTGGTCATCGCGATTTAAGAGTGTGGTGGTTGAGGATGATGAGTCGGCATTGTTGACGATGGCGGCGTATATTGATCTAAATCCTGTGCGGGCGGGAATGGTGAAGGATCCTGCGGCATATCGTTTTTGTGGATATGGCGAGGCGATGGATGGCGGAAGTGTTTCGAGGGGTGGAGTTTGCTCGTTGGCTCAGGTTATTCGCAGGGATCATAAATCGGTGGATTGGGAGAAGGCACAATCGATTTATCGAGTACATTTGTTTGCGGAGGGGGATGGAAAAGGGATTGATGCAAAGCGAGTGAAAGAGGTGTTAGAGGCAGGAGGAAAATTATCGGTTTCGGAGTTGCTGCGATGCCGAGTTCGTTATTTTAGTTATGGTTTAGCGTTTGGTAGTAAGGGTTTTGTAGAAAAGGTATTTGAGAAAAATCGAGCGTTGTTTAGTGAGCGGCGTGAAAATGGGGCATTGCCTGTTGAGGAGAGTGATGTGGTTTTCTTTTGTTTGAATCAATTGCGAAAGGAGCCGATTCGGGCTCCTAACTAATTTTTTTACGGGAAAGTTAAAAAAAATTAGAGGCTGTTTTGTAAATCAATAAACAAGGTGATTGCATGGAGAACTTTAAAGCCGTATTCTTTGCTTTATAAAAACCTGATTGTGCCATGATATAGGGCAGAAGATCGGTTCTGGAGTGTGTTTATGATCCCTAATGATATTTTGCGCCGATTGCGCTATGCTTTAAATATTAACGATAATCAAGTGGCTGAATTGATTGGTCGAACTGGTCGAAAGACTTTGACAGACGAAGTGGTTAATTGGTTAAAGCACGAGGATGAAAAAGGATATGTTGAATTGTCGTCATCGTTGCTTTGTCGGTTTTTAGATGGGCTTGTTATTGATCGACGCGGACCTCATCCGTCAGGGAAAACCCCTGAGCCGCTTGAGTTTCTTTCAAATAATGAAATTTTAAAAAAATTGAGAATAGCACTTTCGTTGCAGGCCGAGGAGATGATTGCTATTTTTATGCGCGTTGATTTTATTGTTACAAAATCAGAGTTGTCAGCCTTTTTTCGGCGTCCCGATCATCGTAACTTTCGAAAATGCCCAGATCAGGTTCTCAAGAAATTTATTAAAGGGCTAAGCACAAAAGTTTGATTCGGCAAATTTTTAAGCATGATTTTTTGATGATCGTTATGAGATCTTTTTTTGTTTAAATCTAAAATTTGTTGTTTAGGATTTGGGTGATTTGGAGTAGGATATTTGGATGATTTCACTTGACCCAGTACCTAGCATTGATTCGGTTGAAATGACGGATCATTTTTTTGAGCCAGGCGGCTTATTGGAGCAGTATTGTACTGCAAAACAGATTCATTTTGAGTTACGACCACAACAACAGAAGATGGCGCGATCGATTGCGGATGCGGCTCATTTAAAGCATCATCTAGCGGTGGAAGCAGGGACTGGGGTTGGGAAGAGTTTTTCATATTTGGTTCCACAAATTCTTTCAGCGTTGCAGGAGAAGACTCGATGTGTGATTGCTACGTACACGATTACATTACAAGAGCAACTGATTTATAAGGATATTCCGTTTATTAAAAAGGTGTTGAATCGTGATTTTAAGACGGTGATGGTAAAGGGTCGGTCGAATTATCTTTGTTTAAGACGCTTAGAACGGGCACACAAAACGGGGGGCGATTTACTGGAAGCTGACCGGCAAAGGCAGGTGGATGTAATTTATGCGAAGGTGAGCAATAAAGAGTTGGAGGATGGGAGCTTACAGGAACTAGAACCACAGCCGGATCATTTGGTTTGGGGAAATATTTGTGCGGAACATGGGAATTGCCAAAGGAAACGCTGTAAATTTTATGACCAGTGTTATTTTATGAATGCACGTCAAAAGATGAAGGATGCACATGTATTGGTGGTGAATCATTCCCTCTTTTTTTCTGAGCTGGCGTTGCGTGCAGTGGATATGCAAATTTTACCGGATTATGGATATGTGGTGTTTGACGAGGCGCATCAGATGGAGCAGGCGGCTTCGTCGCATTTAGGCATTCGTCTTTCGCCGTATATGATTGACTACTGGCTTCGTCGGTTGCACGGAAGTAGCAAGAGGAAGGGGCTTTGCGGTGCGTTGAATGATGGAAAGGGTGCGTTGATGGTGTCGCAAGTGGGTGACCTAGCAAATCGTTTTTTTGCAGATCTTCGCGATCATTTTAAGTTGAGTAAAAACAAATTGCAGCAACGAGTATTTTCACCGCCACCGATTAAAACGACGTTATTGGAGAAAATGACCGCATTGTGTTTTCATCTTAAGGAGATGACACAAGAGTTGGATAATGCTGATTTAAAAGCGGAGCTTCAATCGGTTCGTAAAAAGGGGATTGAATTACGTGATACCATTGAATCGTTTATGTCGCAATCGCTTAAAGGACAGGTGTATTGGATTGAAATACAGGGTCGGCGAAAACAGGTGGTTCTTTATTCTGCCCCGGTTGAACTGGGCCCTATTTTGCGTGAATTGTTGTTTGATGTGGTTCCGTGTGTGGTAATGACAAGCGCAACGTTGGCCGTGGGCAAAACGCTGGATTATTTTAGACATCGAATTGGTGCAGAAGAGTGTACAGAGTTGCAGGTGGGTTCGCCGTTTGATTTTTCCCGACAAATGCAGCTTCAAATTCCAGTAAATATGCCGCAGCCATCGGAAAAATCTTTTGAGAATGAATCGGTTAAGGCAATTCTACATTTGGTGAATAAAACCCGCGGACGAGCTTTTGTACTTTTTACAAATGCACGATTTATGAAAAAAGTAGCGGATGAATTACGGGATGAATTTGAGTCGGAAGGCTACCATTTTTTGGTACAAGGATCGGGAGTTCCGCCACGGCAGATGCTCGATATTTTTAGAAAACAAGAGGCAGGAGTTTTATTTGGTTTAGATCGATTTTGGATGGGGGTGGATGTGCCCGGCGAGGCATTGAGCAATGTGATTATTACGCGCTTACCGTTTGCAGTTCCTGACCACCCGCTTATTCAGGCGCGGTTTGAAAAAATTGAGGAACGCGGCGGAAATCCATTTCGTGAATACTCACTTCCAGAAGCCGTTTTAAAATTTCGACAAGGAGTAGGCCGCTTGATTCGTAGCGGAAAAGATCACGGCGTGGTTACTATTTTAGACAGCCGAATTCGACATCAGTGGTACGGTCGTCTTTTTATTCAATCGATTGAAGATTGCTCAGTTGATGATATTATTATTCCCGGCATCGATATTCCTAACTAGGTTTTGTTATGTCCGATTCTTTTGCCAATCTGTGTCGTCTTACTGGACAAGCTGTGAACCACTTCGAGATGATTTCTGAAGGAGATCGTATTTTAGTGGGCATAAGTGGCGGGGTGGATAGTATGATGCTAATGCACCTTTTGATTCGCCTGCAACAACGCGCGCCAATTCAATTCGACCTCTTTGCCGCAGTAGTGGATGAAGGGTTTAGACAAATTGACCATCTTCCGCTGAAAAAATATGCCGCACAACAAAAATGGTCGTTTAAGGTGCTTGAAACACCAATTGCTCAACTGGTTCGTAAAAAAGGCGCTGAAGCTCGACCGTGTAGTTTGTGTTCACGTTTGCGACGCGGATTTTTACATGGATATGCCGATAAGCTGAATTGCAATAAAATTGCGCTGGGGCATCATCGCGATGATTTATGCGTCACATTTTTAATGAATCTTTTTCATGGATCCGGACTTAAAACGATGGCGCCAAATGTTTCTGCGGATGCTGGATCGAAACGGGTGATTCGACCTCTTTGTTATGCGCCAAAATCGCTTGTTGAGTTGGCTGCGAAGAGATTTCATTTCCCGCCAATAAATCGATGCGACTATGCAGAACAACTTAAAACCACAGGCGATCGAGCGAAAGCAGAACGCCTTTTAATCGAGTTAGAACGCCATTTTCCTGACGCTGGAAAAAAGATGTTACGCTCTATGAGCGACCTTCGCCCCGACCACCTGCTCGACCTTCGGTTTTATAATCTGTGAAAAACCCCATCCCGAAGGTTGACGTAAAAGTAAGGGTTAGATACTGTTCCCGCTCGTTTTTAAACAGTGGAACACGTGTTCCAAAACTTAACCAAAAGGAAAGGTGCTTAATATGGCTACTAAAATTGGTATTAACGGCTTTGGCCGTATCGGACGCATGGTTTTCCGTGCATCAGTAACTCGTGACGACATCGAAGTGGTTGGAATTAACGACCTACTTGACGTTGACTATCTTGCATATATGCTCAAGTACGACTCCGTACACGGTCGTTTTGCAGGAACCGTTGAAGTAAAAGACGGCTCATTAATTGTAAACGGAAAATCTATCCGCATCACCGCTGAGCGCGATCCAGCAAACCTTGCTTGGGATTCTATCGGCGCAGAAGTGGTTGTTGAATCTACTGGATTCTTCCTCACCGACGAAACTGCACGCAAACACATCGAAGCTGGCGCAAAGAAAGTTGTTCTTTCTGCTCCTTCTAAAGACGCAACACCTATGTTCGTTTGCGGTGTAAACACCGATTCATACGCTGGACAAGATATTGTTTCTAACGCATCTTGCACCACCAACTGCTTGGCACCTGTTGCTAAAGTTTTGAACGACAAATTCGGAATCGACAAAGGTCTAATGACCACCATCCACGCAGCAACCGCTACTCAAAAAACCGTTGATGGTCCTTCCATGAAAGACTGGCGCGGCGGACGTGGCATCTTGGAAAACATCATTCCTTCCTCTACTGGCGCAGCCAAAGCGGTAGGAAAAGTGATTCCTGAACTCAACGGAAAATTGACAGGAATGGCATTCCGTGTTCCTACTTCAGACGTTTCTGTGGTTGACTTAACCGTAACACTTAAGAACGAAGTGACCTACGAAGACATCTGCGCAGCAATGAAAGAAGCTTCTGAAGGTTCCATGAAAGGAATTCTTGGTTACACTGAAGAGATGGTTGTTTCCACCGACTTCCGTAACGAAGAGTGCACTTCTGTATTCGATGCGAAAGCAGGAATCCAACTAGACGGAACTTTCGTTAAAGTGGTTTCTTGGTACGACAACGAATGGGGATACTCTTGCAAGGTTCTCGACCTAATCAAAGTAATCGTGGGTTAATCTCACCTCCTTTGATTCATAAAGCGTCCTTCGGGGCGCTTTTTTTTTGCCCCATCATTTTGTCCATCTTTTTTTATATTTCTAGGGACAGACCTAAGCAATATAAGAAAATGTTGACACCAACTAAAGATGAAAAAATGGCACAGTAAAACCTAAAAAGATGTGCCATATTTTCTCAGTATTCATCTTGGCTCTTTTTGCAACCTATTGCCACAGAGCGAAATAATTATAATACTGCGTTTTGGCACGATTTTTGTATAAGGGGTTTCGATGCCAGAAGGCATGCCTCTACGATGGGCGTAGAAGGTAAGAATAAAAAGGAGTTAGAATATGAACTGGAATGAAAGAGTCGTAAGTCCATTTGAAGAACTTCGGATGCTTCAACGCGAAATGAACCGGCTGTTTGACGGATACGAAGGAAGCACAAGCTTGAGCCGTTTCCCTGCATTAAATGTTTGGGGAAATTCAGATCAAGTGATAGTTACTGCAGAACTTCCAGGTCTTGAAATCGAGGATCTAGAATTAAATGTGGTAAATAATCAGCTCACCATTAAAGGTGAACGCAAAAATGATAAACCTGCTGGAGATGATGTGGTTTGTCATCGGTGTGAACGAGATGCTGGAAGTTTTGTCCGAACCATTCGCCTTCCGTTTGCTGTGGAAAACGAAAAAGTGTCTGCGCAATATGTAAATGGCGTGTTAACGGTCACCTTACCTCGTCACGAGGCAACCAAACCTAAGCGAATTGAAATTAAAACATCTTAATTTAAAAGGAGGTCGTGTTATGAAAGAAAAAAAAGGAAAAGAACTAACGAAAGTAGATCAAAACACAAAGCATTTGTCAGCTGATCGGCAAGATCCTGTTTATCTTCCTGCTACAGATATTTATGAGCGCGAAGACCGGATTATTCTTCGGTGCGATGTGCCCGGCGTAAAAATGGAGCAGATTGATATTCAACTAAACCAAACAGAATTAGAAATTGTGGCAAAGCAGGATTTATCGATTCCTGAAGGTCTCGATCAATTAAGTGGTGAATATAGCTTTGGTGTATTCCGCCGGAAATTTACTCTGCCACAATTGATTGATCGCGAAAAAATAACGGCGCGATTACATCATGGTGTTTTAAGCATTGAACTACCAAAAGCCGAACAGGCTAAACCGCGAAAAATTGAGATTTCTAACCAATAAAAAAGCGTAAGGGAGGTGATGTATGTATGCGAGAAAAACGCCTTATAAAAAAGAATAGACAACAAATTGATGTGAGCAAACAGCTCTTGCATTCGTTTGACTGGCTTCAAAAAGAGATCGATGCTCTGTTTAAAACCTACTACCGAGGGTTAAAAGATGTTGCTCTTCCCCATTATAAAAATAGTGGATGGGAAATCTCTGAGAGCGATGAAGAGCTTGAAGTTAAAATTGAAATCCCTGGAATGAAAAAGGAGCAAATTCAAATTACCCTTGATGAAAATGTGTTAACGGTCTGTGCAGAACGAGAAAAGAAGAGAGAAAAGAAACGACGGAAATATCACCTTTCCGAGATACAGTATGGCGCATTTTCTCGTTGTGTTGTCTTGCCCGTTGAGGTGAATCCTGAGGAGGTGAAAACAAAATTCAAACGAGGTGTTCTTGTGTTGAAATTCAAAAAAACAGACACGGCTCAGAGGCAACGACAACGCATCTGCATTGAAGAAACCTAAATGAAGCACTCTAAAAAATAATAAAAAAAAGTGAACACAAATAAAAAACAAAAATCAAATAGGAGACAAAATCAACAAATAATAGGAGGTATAAATAATGAAATTTAAAAAAGAACGAATCTTTCAATTCGCAACAATTTCACTCTTAGCTTTTGTTGCAATTCAGGGCGTAAGTTGGGCGAAAGCAACCACAAATACGCCCCCTATAAAGCTTACACTTAAGCAGAAAGGTTCAACACCAATAAATCAATCTTGTCCAAATAAACAAGTTCAATACGTAAATCCAATTGTGGTGTTAGATCCCTTTGCTGAAATGGAACGAATGCAAGCTGAAATGAATCGTGTATTTAACGAATCCTTTAATCATTTCCGTGCAAATCCTCAATTTAAAGGTTTTTCTCAACAAGCCTTTGCCCCTGCTCTTGATCTGCAAGATAAAGGGGATCAATACGAGGTTCGGCTTGATTTACCGGGGGTAAAAAAATCGGACATCTCTATTAAGCTTTCTGGAAATACCCTTGTTATTTCAGGAAAAACAGATCAAAAAATTGAGAAAAAAGGAAAGGGATTTATAACGACTGAACGTCGTTCGGGATCTTTCATGCGATCTTTAACATTCCCCCAGCCTGTAAATGAGACAAAGATTGATGCGAAATATGAAAATGGTGTTTTAATTATCTCAGCACCTAAACTAAAAGCACAAAAACCAGTAAAAAAAATCCCCATTAAATAACATACCCTAGTTAAAACCCCTAGCGAGCCGCAAATAAAATGCGGCTCGCTTTTTTATTTTTTCACCCCATTCTTTTATCGATAAAACGAACAGGCTTCCGAGATTTTGGCGTAAAAATTATTTTTCGAATATTTGATTCAGGCTCAATAATAACTTCAGGTTTTACACGCAATCGAGCCTGCAAACGGCGTAAAAGTTCTTCAATTTCTACGGGGTGATCAGTAAAAGAAAGATGAATTACAAGCCGATCTGAAAGCGCTTCTTCAGCGAAAACCTCTAAATAATATTCACTAATTTCACCCATTTCATCCAATGCCGAAAAAACGGCTTGAGGATATAAACTGGTTCCTCGAACTTTAAGAAGTTGATTTTTTCGACCGATGATGGGACCAAGCCGTGGAGAGGTACGCCCACAAGCACAAGGTTCTCGATTTATAAAACTAATGTCGCCAGTACAAAATCGAACAAGCGGAACGCCTTCAACTTGAAGAGGCGTTACAACCACTTCACCCGACTCTCCATCAGGAACCGATTTACCCGATTCATCCAAAATTTCTACAAGCCCCAATGCCGGATGAAGATGCCCACCCGCTTGTTGTGTACATTCACAAAATGTGGTTACAATTTCTGAAGAAGCGTAAGTTGAAAACACCTTTGCCCCCCAAATTTTTTCTAAATCAGTAGCAACAACAAGAGCTTCCATCTGGGCGTTTCGAAGAGGTTCGCCAATACAAATAAGCTTATTTACAGAAGATGCTCTAAGATTAAATCCTTGCTGCGTTAAGTAAAAACCAAGCTTACGAAGAAAGGTTGGAACCCCAATTACCGTGGTTGGATTAACCCGACGAATAACGTCAAAGTGACTTTCAAGCGTACCGTGACCATTTCGAATAGAAGTTGCGCCAATCGCTCGCGCCCCAAGAAAATAAGCAAGCCCCGCAACAAAGCAACGATCCATAGTACACGTAAGCAAAACCGTATCTAAATCACTCATTCCACAAGCCCGAAAAGCTCGTGCTTCATTATAGCCTAAACGAGCAAGATCTCGTTCAGTATAAACCACTTCAGTAGGTGTTCCTGTTGTCCCCGACGAAAAAACAATATCAGCAACCTCAGAAGATTTAACCGCAATAAAATCCGTATTAAATTCAGAAATCGTCTGTTTATCAGTAAGTGGCAACTCTTCTAAATCAGCGAGCGAAAAAGTAACTGGATCAAAATCAACAAGCTTTTTTTTATAATACGGCGAGCTCTTTTTTGCATAGGCAATATGTTTGCGAAGCAGCCGTTCTTGCACCTCGCGAACCGTTTCTAAAGAAGCAGATTCAAGATCGTTGTTTTTCAAAAATTCATTCATTCCGTGTTCTCCATTCGATCTAACTCCGTTGCCATTTTTTCGCGCACATACTTTTTTAATTTAAAAGAGCTCATCGATGCAAAAGTTTCTTTTGTAATCGGTTCTAAAAACCGCAAACAAATTTTTCCAGGATGCAAAACAACAGATCCTTTTTGAGGAATTCGCTCTGATCCCGAAATACAAACAGGAACAATCGGTGCACCCGTTTTTAATGCCAACCGAAATAACGATCCATGAAACGGTCCCATAATACGACTTCCCGCACGCGTTCCTTCAGGAAATCCAATCACCGAAACCCCCTCATCAAGCAACGTTTTAGCACGCCGCAAAAACTCTTCCGGCGAAAGTTCACGCACACTTAAATACCCCGCTAACTTTGCAAAAACCCCCAAAACAGGAATCTTAAATGGCCAAATATTAACCACTTGAATCCCTTCACACGAAAACATAGAAATCAAAAATCCATCAGAAGTTGCCCGATGATTACAAACATAAATAGCCGCCTTCGGCGGTTTCCCCGCAGGATATTCTGCACAAACACGCACCCACGGCCACCCCGCCCACAAAACCGAACGCCCATACATTTTAATCAACTCTCGCACATTCCTCAGATTCTTCCGCCACGAAAAAAACGGAGCAACAATCAACCCTGCCACAATTAAAAGAGGAACCTCAAAAAGCATAATACAGATCAAAAGCGTATAAAAACTCAGATTAAGCAAAAAAATTTGAATGCGCATCCACATATTTTTATGACTTCATTTCTGCACCAATTGACTCAATAAAAACGTACAAATCATTTAATGTTCGAATATCTCGAATCCGCTCATCATCCCGAATAGAGACATCAAACTTTTTTTGAAGAGCCACAACCAAATCCACAACATCTAAACTGTCTAATCCGAGTTCTAAAAAAAGGTTTGCTTCAGGAACTAACTGATCTTGCTCCATCTCAAAATCATCTAAAAACACCTCATTTACCTGTCTAACAATTTCGCTACGCTCCATCTTTTTCTCCTCTTCCAGTTGCTGTGATCTACAAAAATCCACCTATGAACAGTAGGAAAAGTGTAAGCCCTCCTTTGATTAATTGCAATGGGAATTTTAATGCGACCAACAACACCTCTTGAGTGTCAAACAAAAATTAATTTGATATAGGGACAGGCTCAAACTACAAAACCCAATAAAAATAAGGTTTTCTTGTAAAAAGCTGGGGACAGACCCAAGCTATTCTAAAAAAAGTTGACTCCCCTCAGGAACAGACTCAACCCTTTTTAAAAACGAAGACCCCTTGATAAAGTGCTATCTGGATTGATTCTTTATTTGAGGTCGATCAGCAGGATTATTTTTAAAGGATTTTATCCAAACAGGATTTATTCCCGCGCCTGCTTGAATGGGCTCTTTTAAACACTGATTTAAAAATGTTTTGGCGATAAAAATAGCTTCAGGAATTTTTTTCCCGGAAGTAAGGGCGGCAGTAAGGGCGGCGGAAAGAATGCAGCCCGTTCCGTGTGTGGCGGTGGTTTGAATACGAGGTGATACAAAATAAAAGCTGTCGGTTCCGTCGGTCCAATAATCTGTGCACATATTGCCCGAACGGTGCCCTCCTTTAATTAGGACAGAGTGTACGCCGAGTTCTAAGATTTTTTCGGCGGCGTCTTCGGTTGATGAAATAGCTTGCCCAAGCAACCACTCTACTTCTGGAAGATTTGGAGTAAGGATTTTTACGTTTGGCAAAACGCCGTATAAAAGGTGATCAAAGGCTTCGGGATCTAAGAGGGTTTGTCCGGATGAGGAGCGCCAAACAGGATCGCAAACCACAGGAATGGAGGGGTCTAATTTTTCGGCAAGTTGTTTGCATATCGTTGCTCCTGCTAACATGCCTGTTTTTATTGCTTTTGGCAGAAGATCTTCGTGTAAAGCATCCCATTGCGCAACAAACATTTTTTCTGAAACGGGTTCAATGTACTCCACTTTTTTTGTATTTTGTGCCGTAAGTGCTGTTATGATGCAACAGCCGTGCACGCCTAGTGCATTCATCACTTTTAGGTCTACCTGAATGCCTGCTCCTCCGCCTGAGTCTGAGCCGGCAATGGTCCATGCAACGGGATCATTCATGGTTACGCCTACTTGGATTCGTCATCGGGAAACTCAAAAATGATTTCGTCTTTTTTTGCATATCCAACTTGATGGGCAATTCGTTCTACAAAAACGGGATCGGTTAGGAATTGTTGATGGTCTCTTTTAATCTTTTTGGTTTGGGCTTCGGTGATTTCGATGCGGTGTTGCAGGGCGTCGTATCGATCTTGATACGCATGCAGTTGTTTGACTTTTGATCCAAAAGCAAAAACAATAAAAAAGGCGGCAACTCCTCCGATGATTGCCGCAGCAATCCATCCAATTTTATGAATTGTATTCCAATATTTATCCGCTTTTTTCATATCGTTACAAATCCTTTGGTGGTGGGAATGAAGCAAAAGGAGGAACCCCACATGAGCCGACTGAAGATCATTCTCTATCACCGTGGTAATAGATGTGGGCGCGAATCAAACCGGGTTCCGGAACCCTCCCTTATTCAAGGGCATGCAGGTGCCGATCCGAAGCTAAGCTCCCTTTAGATAATCATTGGGTAAGAGAAATCGATCTATCTTGCGAACTCCGCAGGGATTTATTCCTCCTCTTGACTTCAGTTTGGAAGCTACCATTTTTGGGGAATGAGTGCGACCGAAAAAATATAATTTTGTTGTTAAGGAGCGTGGAAAGAGAGGGAAAACATGGGGGGCGAAGGTGATATAAAAAAAGGGATTTGGGCTTGTTTTTAAGGGCGATTCAACGGAGTGTAGTGGGCTTTGTTTATTACGAGGTTTTATGAAATTTGAGCGTCACGCACTTTCTATTGGTTGTGTACTAGGGATTCCTATTCGGTTGCATATTTCGCTATTGATTGCGTTGCCGTTTATTATGTCCTATTTCCCATCAAAAAGTTTTGGGTTACGTTTAGTTGGGGCGGTTGGGTTGTTTATGAGTGTGGCTCTTCACGAGCTGGGACATTCTGTGGTGGCGCAGGCAAAGGGAATTCGAATTATAGAGATTATGCTCTATCCTTTTGGTGGTGCGGCGATGATGTCGAGCATTCCCAAGCGCCCGCTTGATGAGGTTCTTGTGGCGGTGGCGGGACCGGCGGTCTCTTTTTTGTTAGCTGTTACGGGAATTGGTCTTTATATTTTCTATAAAATCCCACTTACGTTGGAATTGGGGATTATTAATTTGGGGCTTTTTATTTTTAATTTAATTCCTGCGTTTCCGATGGATGGGGGTCGTGTGTTGCGTGCATTGCTATCGATGAAGATTGGGCGCCTGAAGGCCACAAAGATGGCGGCGAATATTGGCTCGTTTTTCTCTCTTTTGTTTGTGGTAGGCGGTCTTTTTTATCTGCACGACTTTATGTTAGCCTTTATTGGTGGCTACATCTATTTTGTGGGCCAGGCGGAATATCGGATGGTTCGCCAAGCGTATCAAACCGACCCTATTTCTACTTTACATCGGGATATTTTTGTCGAGGTTAGCCCGCCTCCGTATGTTGAAAAAAAATCGTTTCGCATGCGGATAAAAAACCGAATGAAGAGGTTTTTTCGTTAATTTTGTTATAAAAGGTTGGTGGTGTCGATTTTCTTTTCGGGCTGTTCTAGCATCGCTTTTTTGGTGGACTTGGGTTGCTGTTTTACCGCTTCTTCTTGGGGCGGAAGGATTTTTTCTGTGGTGCGATCTTTCAGCCAAAATTCCCAAAGACCGCTAATGATAATCAGGCTTAATAAGAAGAGCCAAATAAAACCCCAAACCAATTTTTGAATTCGATTTCTTCGATACAGATGGATGAAGCGTCGGAATCCCGAGTTTCGGCTTCGGCGACGAGTTTTCGGCGCATCAAAGGTTCGACTGTCTGATGCGGATGAGCTACGTCGACGCCGCGGTTTTTTGTTCGATTTTTTAGTTGGATGAAATATTTCGTTGTTTTGGTAAATATCAGATTTAGACATCTTTATTTTCTCATCAAAAGTTAATTAGGAAAGTTGAAAAATGTAGCTTATTTATTTTTTATCGTCCAACCCAAAATCAGAGTAAGGTGATTTTGTTTTTTTTCGGGGGTAGAAAAAGAGGAGGAACACAAATGCGCTGAAGAGGAGCATGCTCTTTGCAAAGAGGTCGCCTTTACGGGTGTAGAATGTGTGTGGATTTTTGTCGGAACTAGGCCGAATGGGACTTGTTAAAAAACCGCCAACAGCTGGTTTTAATTTTCGAGTAATGCGCCCGTAGGAGTCGATGATGCATGACACGCCATAGTTACAGCATCGGGCCATTGGCACACGGTTTTCGACGGCACGAAAAACAGCGTGCGAAAGATGTTGTTCGGCCTCGGGCGACCCTTCGAACCACGCATCGTTACTTTGGTTAACCAACCAATGGGCCCCGTTTCGAACGGCTTTTGTACAAAGGGGTGCCACGGTATCTTCGAAACAGATTAAGGTGGAAAAGGGGGCTTTGTTTGGGAGGGGAAAAAGGGTGCTTTCGGTGCCGGCACGAAAATCCACTTCCACCGGTGTAAATTTTTTCATAACGGATGGGAACGGCACATATTCGCCGAAGGGGACGAGATGTTGTTTGTTATATTTTTTCACAATTTTCCCGTCGGAATTTATGAGCCAAGAGCTGTTGTAAAAAATGGATTCCGACAAATTTTTAGCATCCATGGTTCCCACAAGAAGCGGGGTTGCGTGTAGCGTAATTTTTTGAACTAATTCATAACTAGGTAGAGACATCGCAAGAAAATCGGGAACCGCAGTTTCTGGCCAAATAATTAATTCTATGCCGGGAATGCGTTGAACCATTTGGGTTTGTTTTAATAACTTGCTTCGGATTTCCTCAGCATGTTTTTGGCTCCATTTTTTCGATTGAGGAATGTTGGGTTGAACCAACGCCACTTGAATGGTCGGATCGGGATGTGGCGGATTAAAGAGTGCGCGCAACCCAAACGAGGCAGCTATCGCAATCGGCAAAAGACCCGCCAAAAGCTCTACATGAATCCGATATTTCCGAATTTTTATTGTTTTTACATGCTGAACAAGTGTGGCGTAAATCCCCAGATTTAACCAAACAATAATAAACGACACCGCATATACACCGCCAAGCGATGAAATTTGAATCAACACCAAATCTTGATACTGACTAATGCCCAACTGATTCCAAGAAAAGCCCGTAAACAAGGTAGCGCGCAAAAATTCCATCCCCACCCAACATGCGGTGGTGATGAACATAATCCGCAAATTATGAAACCATTCATACGGATCCCAGCGCTGCACCGCCATTGAAAAAATCAACATGGGGGGAATAAAATAGAGTGCACACAGCAAGCAAAGAACAATATACCCCAACCAGGCACTCGCCTGCATCCATCCCCCTTCCAACTGATCCGACAACACATGCAACCAAAAAAGACTCATCAAAAAAAAGGTCCAGCCCGTTAAAAGAGCTAACCCAGCCGTCTGTTTCTTCGACGTTTTCCGAACAGCAAACAGAAGGGGAACAAGCGATATGAACGCCACAAGGGAATGGTTGAAGGGCGGAAAGGCCAGCGCCATTAAAACACCAGAAATAATGGCAAGAAGCGGTAGAATATATGTTCTTTTTTTCATCAATTTATCCATCTACATTTAATATTTTAGGCGATTGTTTCCAATTACGAATCTTTTTTTGACGCCTAAAAATGTCTTCACTATACGCCAACAAATAGTCTGACGTCGATTCTATATAATTAAGCCCTTTTAAGCCAAGGGTCCCCTCCCCTTTAGTGGAATCCCAAAACAACGCAATCTTTTCGAGCATAATCCGAAGTGTTTTACACAGCAACATTTCATGTTGATCCGACTCGACCAAAGCCAAACGGCTAAAATCGACCGTCCACATTCGATCCAACTGCGCACCTGCCCAATCCGCAGGGCGGACAATTCCTTGTGAAAAATAGGGAAGCAACTGCGGGAAATGGTGTAGCTCCGAGAGAATTTCAATCCAACGTTGTACATGTCGGGCATGTGGTTGCATCGCCTTCAACACATGCCGAGCCATACCAATTTGCCCCACAGAACACAGCGCACGAGCCATCAACAAATGAAGCTCCTGCGTTTGCAATCCGTATGGATGAAACTCCTTACAATACGTAGAAATACTCGCAACCAAATGATCTGCTTGCCCCCCGAGAGGAATCGAAAGCTCCTTAAAGCGTTCTCGAATATGAGCCGCCCAAAGTGCTTGTTGCGAATCAACAAAAGAAGGCAAAGATACCGGTTTCATTCTCGCCCGATTAGTCGTTCAACTTCGTTCATAAATTGACCCGCATCGCGGAAACG
>Ga0256827_10001315_pt1 | contig 15877 bp, 16 predicted proteins | sample CV84metaG_FD_185977 | JGI IMG/M metagenome (GOLD analysis project Ga0256827, IMG submission 185977) | Hydrothermal vent microbial communities from East Pacific Rise, Pacific Ocean - CV84 | ecosystem: Environmental > Aquatic > Marine > Hydrothermal vents | place: Pacific Ocean: East Pacific Rise... | reverse complement strand
CTTATCTAAAGGAAAATAGATGAAACTTATAGCTGGACCTTGTGTTTTAGAGAGTAGAGATGCTGTTATGCGTATAGCAGAGTCTTTAAACAGATACCATGAAGATTGTACAAAAGAGTTTTACTTTAAGGCTAGTTTTGACAAAGCAAATCGTACTAGCTTAGACTCATTTAGAGGACCGGGTTTAGATGAGGGGCTTAAAATGCTTCAAGAGGTTAAAGAGCAGTTTGGTTACAAAATACTTACAGATGTACACGACTACACTCAACCTAAAGCAGTAGCAGAGGTAGCAGATGTACTTCAAATACCTGCCTTTCTATCACGGCAGACTGATCTGCTTGTAGAATCTGCCAAAACACCTGCTATAGTAAACATAAAAAAAGGTCAATTTTTAGCCCCTGCTGCTATGGAACACTCTGTAGCTAAGGTACTTAAGACTAGAGGTTTTAGTGGAGATGTTAGTTATGAAAATGCCGATAAGTTTGGTGTATGGCTAACAGAGAGAGGTTCTAGTTTTGGTTATGGAAATTTAGTTGTTGACATGAGAGGCTTGAAGACTATGCGTGAGTTTGCTCCTGTTATCTTTGATGCGACTCACTCTGTGCAAATGCCTGCTTCTGGAGGTAGTTCATCTGGGGGAGATGCCTCTTTTGTTCCTTATCTAAGTAGAGCTGCTGCTGCCGTGGGTGTAGATGGGTTCTTCTTTGAGACACACTTTGACCCAAGCGTAGCTTTAAGTGATGGACCAAATATGATAGAGTTAAAAAAGCTTGAAGTATTGATTGAAGAGATAGAAGCTATACAGATGATTGTTGAGTAGTAGCAGATTAGTAATGCCAAGATTTTAAAAAAATCAGTTATAATTTGATGAAAATAAGAGTAAGGAAAAATATGAAAACTGTAGAGGGTAATTTACAAGTAGATAAGAGTAAAAAAGTAGCAATTATAAATGCAAGATTTAACCATTTTATTACCGATAGATTGGTTGAAGGAGCTGTAGATACTTATGCTAGACATGGTGGTAATGCAGATGATTTAGACCTCATTTTAGTACCAGGTGCTTTTGAAATTCCATTTGCACTAGATAGAGCATTAGCTTCTGGTAAGTACGATGCTGTATGTTGTTTAGGTGCGGTTATAAGAGGTGCTACACCTCATTTTGATTATGTTTCAGCAGAGGCTACTAAAGGTGTAGCATCTGTAACACTAAAACATGGTAAACCTGCTACATTTGGTGTACTAACAGTAGATAGCATAGAACAAGCCATAGAGAGAGCTGGTACAAAAGCTGGAAATAAAGGTGGTGAAGCAATGGCTGGACTTATTGAACTTATGAATCTTTACTCTGAGTTAGGTTAAGTTATGGCTACAAGACACCAAGCTAGAACAGCAGTTGTTGGATTACTTTACGCTTATGATTTAGGAAATGAAAATATTGCTAATTTTTCAGATGAAATTTTAGAAGAGGGAAAGATACGAAATAAACAAAGAGAGTTTTCAAATACTCTATTTAATGGAACTGTAGAAAACCTTCAAATGTTAGATAAAGAGATAGAGAAGCACTTAACTGATTGGAGTTATATAAACATAGGTAAAGTAGAAAAAGCCATTTTAAGATTGGGAGCTTATGAAATATTAATTGCTAAAACAGATAGAGCAATCATCATTAATGAAGCTGTTGAACTTGCAAAAAAATTAGCAGATGAGAAGTCTCCACAGTTTATTAATGGAGTTTTAGATGCTATTGGAAGAGAAAAAATAGTAAAAGTTCCTGTAGAAAAGGTTGAGCCTATAGAAGTTCCTAAAGATGCAGAAATTGTAGAAGAGAACGAAGATTAAGCATAATTAAGAGGAGCTAATTAGTATAATAGTTCCTAATAGTAGATGTAGGAGAAGAAGTGTCAATACCTAACACTAAAAGAATGACCATAGATGAAGCTGTAGAACTTATAGAGAGTTGTGATCTTAAAACTTTAGGCAAAATGGCACTAGAGCGTAAGAAGCAGATGCACCCTAAGGGTGTTACAACTTTTGTAGTAGATAGAAATATAAACTACACCAATATATGTTGGGTAGACTGTAAGTTTTGTGCTTTTTATACTCATGAGAAAAAAGAAGATGCTTACATACTTACTTTTGAAGAGATAGACCATAAGATAGATGAACTAGTAGCTATAGGTGGTACACAGATTCTATTTCAGGGTGGAGTACACCCTAAACTTGAAATAGAGTGGTATGAAGATCTTATAGCTCATATACACAATAAATACCCACAAGTTACAATACATGCATTTTCTGCCATAGAGATAGACTACATAGCTACTCGTTCTAAAATAAGCATAAAAGAGGTTCTCTCTAGGTTAAAAGCAAAAGGTTTAAGCTCTATTCCAGGGGCAGGGGCAGAGATATTGTCAGATAGAGTTAGAGACATAATAGCACCAAAAAAACTAGACAAAGATAAATGGTTAGAAGTTCATAGAGAAGCTCACAAGTTAGGCATAAAATCAACTGCTACTATGATGTATGGGACTGTTGAGACTACTAGAGAGATAGTAGAACACTTTGACTTAGTTCGTCAACTTCAAGATGAAACAGGTGGTTTTAGAGCTTTTATAATGTGGTCATATCAGAGTGATAACACTGAGCTTAAAAGGGAGTTACCAACCATTACTAAAAGCACTTCTAACCAGTACTTACGCTACTTAGCAGTAGCTAGACTATTTTTAGATAATGTACCAAATATACAAAGTTCTTGGGTAACACAAGGCTCTTACATAGGTCAAATGGCACTACTGTTTGGTGCAAATGATTTAGGCTCAACAATGATGGAAGAGAATGTAGTCTCAGCTGCTGGTGCAAAAAATGAGATGAACCAAGATGAGATGATAAAACTCATAAAAGATGTAGATGAAAATCCTGCAAAAAGAGATACTGCCTATAACATATTAGAGAGATTTTAAATAAAAATCTCTCTTAGCTTCTATCATACTAAAATTATGTTACAATCCTAAAAATTATGTATTTTGAAGGATTCACTTGATAAAAAAATATCTGTTCTTAACAATTTTTCTAATACAAGGAGTGTTAATGGCTGAAATGGTAAAAGATGTAAAAGTTAAAGATAGTTTAGTTCCTGTTGTATTTGAAGAGGGAAAGTATATACCCATAATTACTATGCAAATAGTTTTTAATAATGCTGGACATCTTAGCAATACTAAAGATGGCATTGCTAGTGTCTCTTCAAAGCTTTTAAATGAGGGTACTAGCAGAGATGGCACAGCAGGTTTTGCAACAAAGCTAGATGACCATGCAATAGAGCTTAGTACACATGTAGGTAGAGAGAGTTTCATTATAGAGCTATCTTCTCTTAAGTCTGAGTTTGCTTACGGTGTGGAGAGATTAAAAGAGTTACTACAAGACCCTAACTACACAAAAGAGGCACTAGACCAAGTTAAAAGACAAAAAATAGGTTGGCTAACTCAAAAGCAGAGTGATTTTGACTACATTGCTGCTAGTGCTTTAAGAGCAGAACTGTTTAAAGGTACAGCTTTAGCTAAACCTTATGATGGTACTTTAGAGTCTATAAAAAATATAGAGCTAAATGATGTAAAAACTTTTATAGAAAATAGTTTAGGGTATAATAATGCCATAGTAGTTGTAGGTGGAGATATAGAGTTTAGTGAAGTTCAAAAATATACAGAAGATATTTTAAAACTTCTTCCTAAAGTTGAGCCAAAAGAGAGTGTAGTAGTAGAAGCTTCAAGTAAAAAAGAGACTATACTCATAAGTGAAGAGACAAAACAAGCATACATCTACTTTGGTGCGCCATTTAACTATTCATACAAAGAAAAAGATCAGTACAAAGCAAAAATAGCTGAGTACCTACTAGGTGGTGCAGGTTTTGGTTCTCGTCTTATGGAGGAGATTAGGGTAAAAAGAGGTTTAACTTATGGTGCATACTCTGCACTTAGAAGAACAAAATCTGTTTCCTACCTAAGTGGTTATTTGCAGACAAAACTTAGTACACAAGATGAAGCTAAAGATTTAGTACAAAAAGTTGTAGATGATTTTGTAGCTAAAGGTATAACAGCAGATGAGCTTAAAGCTGCTAAAGAGTTTTTAGTAAACTCTGAACCACTTAGAACAGAGACTCTCTCTCAAAGAATAGGAAGAGCCTATGGAGAGTACTACTATGGTAGACCTTTAGGCTTCTCTAAAGAGCAATTAAAGAAAATAGAGTCTGTAACGCTTCAAGAGATGAATGAGTTTATAACAGCTCATAAAGAGTTGAGTAATATCTCATTTGCCATAGTTACAGCTAAGAAAAAGTAGATAATTTTACATACTTAGCATAAAAAGCGAACTTCTTAAAACTCTTTGCTATAATTTCGTAATATTATAGCAGGAGAAAATATGCGTGTACTTACAGGAATTCAAGCTTCAGGAAAACTTCATATAGGAAACTACTTTGGAGCTATGAAACCCATGATAGAGCTTCAAGAAAATAATGAACTTTTTACTTTTATAGCAAACTACCACTCACTTACCACTTCAAAAGATGCAAAAACTTTAAAACAATACACATTAGATGCAGCTGTTGATTATCTCTCGGTTGGACTTGACCCAAATAAGACTACTTTTTGGGTGCAGAGTCACTCTCCTGAGGTTCTTGAACTCTACTGGATACTCTCTAAGTTTACACCTATGGGACTACTAGAGAGAGCTCATAGTTATAAAGACAAAGTAGCTAAAGGTATCTCTGCTAACCATGCACTATTTTCTTACCCTGTACTAATGGCAGCAGATATACTGCTATATGATACACAAAAAGTACCAGTAGGAAAAGACCAAATTCAGCATGTAGAGATGACTAGAGATATAGCTACAAAATTTAACAATGAGTATGGTGAACTGTTTGTACTCCCAGAACATGTAGTACAAGAAGAGGTAGCAACTATACCTGGTATAGATGGGCAAAAGATGTCTAAGAGTTACGATAATGCTATTGACTTGTTTATGGATGAGAAGCCTTTACAAAAAAGATGTAATAAGATTATCTCATCTTCTACACCACTAGGTGAACCTTTAGATTGGGAAGGGTGTAATATTTACGATATGGCTACACTCTTTTTAAATGATGAACAAAAACTTGAACTTCAAGCTCGTTACAAAAGTGGTAAAGAGGGCTATGGTCACTTTAAGAAGTATTTAAAAGAGTTAATTTGGGAAGAGTTAGGTGAAGCTAGAGAGAAAAGAGAGTATTACTTAAATAACTTAGACGAAGTGAATGACATCTTAGCTATGGGAGCTAAAAAAGCTCAAGCTATAGCCCAAACTAAGATGCAAAGTGTAAGAGATGCTATAGGACTATAAGTCCTATATGCCATCTAAGGCAGCATCAATAGCCATACCAATCTCATCAATAATACCTACTTTTTCAGTTTTATCCATATTGTCATCACTGTTTAAATCATTGTCTATATTGTTGTCAATAGTATTATTACTATCTCTATCGTAATTTTCAAGATTTTCCATATATGAGCTTTTTGATTTATCATCTACAACATAAGTAATGTTAGATTTGATTTTCTCTTCATGGACATTAACAATATTTGAACTATTTCTTGTTTTTGGATCTACATCTACATTAACATCAGAGTAACCTTCAAGATCTTTTAGGTAGTCAATTTTATTGTCTTTTCTTACAATGTTTTTACTACTAGCTTCTTCAAAAAAAGTTTCATTTTGCATATTATCATTTTGTGTATTATAGAGTACTATTAGAACTACTATAGCTATTAGTAAAATTCCTGATAGAACTACTAAAATATTTTCTATTACTTTATTCATAAATTACTACCTTATCTATTTGTTACAGTTGTAAAACCTAAAATTTTCCACATTTGAAAACCACCACGATAATATAGTATTTTTTCAGCAGGATAACCTAGTTCTATTAATTTTTTGATAAATATAGAAGATTTATCACACCACAAGCCATTACAGTAAATTGCAACATCTAATGCTTTCTTAGTATTGTATGTACCGTCACTATTTTTAACTAAACCTAATATTTTAAATATTTTATTAAGTTTTACTTTATTGTCTTTTACTTCAGCTGGAATATTAATAGCAGAAGGAATACACTCTTTTTGATACTCTTTTTTAGATCGAATATCTATAAGTACACCCTCTCTACTATTTCCTTTATTTTTCATAAATTTGAGAAGTTCAACTTCTCCTATTGTTTGTATATCATTACTTATTTTAATAGGTTGTATATATTTATTTGGTCTATATAGTAAAGCATACTCACCTGTAAGTTTATTTTTAGTATCTTGAATTCTATGTATCTTTATAGCTTTACCTTTGTGATAAACATATATATATGATATATCAGGTGTGATTTTTACTTTATTGTAGCTTTTTGCATTAGCTGATATTAAGATAAGTATTAGTATTAATATATTTTTCATTTTTTCTCCTCAGGTACTATAGTAGTCAATCCAAGAAGTTGCCAAGCTTGCATTCCCCCTCTATAGTATTTCATTTTTTCTTCAGGATAACCTAAATCTATGAGTGCATTTATTGCAGTTGGTGATTGTCCACACCATGCACCATTACAGTAAAAAAGTAGTGTTTTTGCCTCTGTAAAGTCAAATTCTGAAGATGATCTCTCTTTTACACCAAAACTCTTTAGAGCTTCTCTTCTCTCTTTAGATTCTTTTAAAAAAAGTTTAAATGGTATATTTACAGCAGCAGGAATAGCAGATTTTTTATACCAGTTTTCTAATCTTGCATCTATAAAAACACCTTTTTTCTTAGATATAAAGTCTAAAACTTCTAGTTCACCATAAGTTTCAATATTTTTATTTACAGAAAATGATTCTATAAAAAATGGTGGTGATGGTCTTGATGTTAATGCAAAAGTGTTTGTTAAGTAACTATTTTTAACTTGAGATCTCTCTATTTTATATGTTTTTCCATCATGTTCTACTGTAATAGAGGGTACACCTTTTGTAATCTCTACTACCTCGGCATTAGCTAAAATTGTACTAACAATTAGTGCTACCCCATAACTTAGTTTCATCTATAACTCCTTTTAATAGTATAGAAATAATTATAATTATATAAGTAGATTTTATATAAATAATGTTTAAAGGAAGTTAATAGAGTAGGTTAATGTATCAATTAAAGTTTGACTAGTGCTACAGGTAATACTTTTTTATCGTTAAGTATGTTATTTACAATATTTTTATTTATTTTAGAAGTACTATATAGAGTTATGCTAATTATACCTTTATTAATATGCTTAATATCTCTACTTAATTGTAAAAGTCTTTTAGCAATAGCATCTCCTGTATGAATAAGATTTAACTCTCTTTGCATAATTTGCTCTATAATTTTTGAAATTAATGGATAGTGTGTACAACCCAATACAATAGTGTCTACACCACTCTCACGCATAGGAGTTAACCAATAGTTTAACATCTCTTTTGTTTTTTTACTCTCTATCTCAGCTTTCTCTATCTGCTCAACTAAACCAGGACATGGTTGCTCAAAAAGTTTAACATTATTTTGATTGGATAGTTTATTTACAAGCTCTTGATATTTCACTCCTTTTAATGTTGCAGGAGTTGCTAATACACCTATTTTACCTGTTTGGCTCATCTCTATAGCAGGCTTTATACCAGGTTCTGTACCAATGACTATAAGGTTTGGGTATTTAAGGCGTATCTGTTCAATAGCAGCAGAGGTAGCTGTATTACAAGCTATTATAAGTGCATCAATTTGATGATTTAGTATAAAAAATTGAGTTATATTAAGACTATATTGTAGTATTTGTTTTGGAGTCTTCTCTCCATAAGGAGCATTTAGTGTATCTGCCAAATAGAAGAAGTTTGCTCCTTTTATGGTGGTGGCTAACTCTTTAAGTATAGTCAAACCACCAAGACCAGAGTCAAAAACACCTACATTCATATCATTAACCTATAAGACTACTCATTCATCATATTTAAAAACTCTTCATTTGTTTTTGTTTTTTTCATTTTAGAGAATAGGAACTTAAGTCCCTCTACCTCTTCCATGTTTTGCATAGCATTTCTTAATGCCCAAACTTTTTGTAGAGTCTCTGGCTTAGTCATAAGCTCCTCTTTTCTTGTACCCGACTTAGTTACATCTATAGCTGGGTATATTCTTCTCTCAGATACATGACGACTTAGAACAACTTCAGAGTTACCTGTACCCTTAAACTCTTCAAAGATAACTTCATCCATACGGCTACCAGTCTCTATGAGAGCTGTTGCTATGATGGTAAGTGATCCACCCTCTTCAATATTTCTAGCTGCACCAAAAAATCTTTTTGGTTTGTGTAGAGCATTTGCATCAACACCACCAGAGAGTACTTTACCAGAACTAGGAGTTACAGTATTGTAAGCTCTTGCTAGTCTTGTAATAGAGTCAAGTAGTATGATTACATCTTTACCCATCTCTACGCGTCTTTTTGCTTTTTCTATGACCATTTCTGCTGTTCTTACATGGTTTTGAGCAGGTAGATCAAAAGTTGAAGCATAAACTTCACCCTTTACAGAGCGTTGCATATCTGTAACTTCTTCTGGTCTCTCATCTACTAGTAGTACCATAAGTGAAGCATCTGGATTGTTATGAGTTATACCATGTGCCAACTCTTTAAGAAGCTCTGTTTTACCAGTTCTAGGAGGTGCAACTACTAAAGCTCTCTGCCCTTTTCCTATTGGTGTAAACATATCTAGTACTCTACCTGTCATTCTTTCAGGTGCATACTCTAGTTTTAATTGCTCCATAGCATAGAGTGGGGTAAGATTGTCAAAAAGGGGTCTTAGTTTAGATTTCTCTGGGGCTAAGTAGTTAATAGCTTCTATTTTAAGTAGAGCATAGTACTTCTCTTGATCTTTAGGAGGACGAACTTGACCTGTAACTATATCACCATTTCTTAGTGCAAATCTTTTAATTTGAGTAGAACTCACATAGGTATCGTTGCTAGAGTTTGCAAAGTTGCCATCTATAGAACGCAAGAAACCATAACCATCATTCATAATTTCTAAAATACCTGTAAAGAGTATAAATCCACCTTGACTTACTTGTGACTTAAGAATTTCAAAAATTAAATCTTTTCTCTTAAACTCATTAGGGTTTTCAACTTTAACCTCTATGGCTATAGTTACTAACTCTTCTAGTACTTTTTGTTGTAGATCTTCAATCTTATAGCCTTTTACTGGCACATGTGTTCTGTTTTTTCTATGGCTATTGCCGTTAGAAGATTTTTTATTGTCGCTCATAATTCCTCTTGCTCTTTAGGTGTGATTTTTATAAAATGTAGATATACGATAACAAGTACCGTGTAGTAACGGCATTATAGTCCTTTTTTACTTAAGATTTATTTATTCATTATATAAAGATAATTTTTAATTTAATTTTTTAAAAAATAGTTATGTATTTATAATGATTTTAATGGGAAAGTTGAAAAATATTATTGAGAGAATTAATTAGATTTAAATAAATTCTCTAAAGCATAAAAGCTTTAGAGAAAAAAGAGAAGAGACTATATCTCTTCTGCAACTTGTACATCATAAAGGATGTCATCCATTGGATGTCTATACATAGGCATAGCAAGTCTTTTTTCATCAAGTACATGACCGATGAATCCGATTGAACGACCAACAATAAAGAATGCGTTAAGAGTACCAGAAGCGATAAACTCGTTAATCTCTTCTTCACTATATCCTAATGCTCTCCACATATCTACCATTAAAATACCAATAGTACCATCAACATTAAGAATAAGGTTCTCTTTTTTACTTGTAGTTAATGCTTCAACTGTCTTAGCATAGTCAAGAAGTGGTGTAGCTGGGAAATGTTCAGCTGCAAAATTCATAAGACCTGTAACTCTAAGGTCAGGGTTTTTCAATGATTTAATTCTATGACCAATACCTGGAATTGGTATACCTTGTTTTTTCATATGACCTAAGAACTCTTTTGGAGATAGGTTATTGTCATCAGCATACTTAAAGTGTTCTGCTGCACCATCAATAGCACCACCAAATCTAGGACCAATAGTAAGAAGACCAGTTACTAGTGATTCAACTACTGATTTACCTGCTCTTGCTGTTACTTTAGCATTATGAGCACCTGATACTGCTGGACCATGGTCTGCAACAGTTTTAATTACAGTTTCAATGAACTCTGTAGCCCATTTTGGATACTGTTTTTTGAACCATAGAAGTGAAATAACATCACCAATACCTTTACCTGTATCTGGAGTAGCTACAGATGAGATTGGGAAGCCTGCATAAGTACACTCTTCTCCTCTATCATCAGAGATAGTACAGATAAACTCTTTAGATCTTCTAACTGTTGGACAAACATTCATCTCAGGTTCAGGAATTTCTGGAAGATTCATATCTGTAAATACTTTGTTTATCATAGCTGGAAGTTCATTGAATGATGTAGGTACATGAATACCAGCATCTCTCATAGCATTGTTTTTATACTCAGCAGTTTCCATTTCACCATTTGCAGAAGCTCCTGCATGACCAAATTGAACACCACTATCGTAATATTTAGCAATAGTACCAATACACCAAGCGATAATTGGTTTTGTAATTTTTCCAGATTTAACAGCTTCAATTACTTTATACTCTTCAGTACCACCAACTTCTCCAAGAAGAATCATATATTTAACTTCTGGATTTTTCTCCATTCTAAGTAGGTTATCGATAAATACAGACCCAACAAATCTATCTCCACCAATAGCAACACCTTCAGCAATACCATCAGCATTGATAGATATGATGTTAGAAAGTTCGTTAAATAGTCCACCTGAACGAGTTACAAGACCACAAGAACCTGCTCTATGAAGTTTTGAATTTACAATATTTGTAATAGTACCACCAATGTTTGCAACTTTAAATGCACCAGGAGTGATAGCACCAACAGTTGCAGGTCCAATTACTGTTACACCTAACTCTCTAGCTTTTGCATTCATTCCTCTTGCAAGTCTCTCAGGAATACCCTCAGCTGTAATCATAATAGATGAGAAACCACCAATTTCAAGTGCTTCCATAGTTACATCATAAGCAGTTCTAAAAGATGCAAAGTTTAAAAGAACATCAGCTTGAGGCTGTGCAGCTTTTGCTTCAGCAGTTGTTTTAAAAAGTGGAATCATCACTTCATCAGGTCCAAAGAAAAATTTATCAAACTTATTAGAGCTTGTAGGAGCTACGATAGCTGCTACTGATGGAGTCTCTCTTTTTATTGTGTAATCATAATCTAGCATTCTTTGGATTGCTGTTTTATTGTTATTCCAAAAAATAGCTTGTGTGCTTTTTGTATATAATTGATTCATTATTTATCTCCCTCTAGTGCCATTCTAACTATATCTGTAACATGAGTTTCTGGTCCATATACTTCAATGTAAAGACCCAATCTATCAGCTGCTTCTTTAATGTCTTTAAGACCTTTTTCGTAGTTTGGTCCACCACGACGAACATAAATCTTAAGATCAACTTCTTTCATTTTTTCAGCATATACTTCAAATGCTTGAATGATACCTGTAAATGTTTTAGCTACATCTGTAAAGTTAGCAATAGCACCACCAATAATCATAACTTTACCACGACCTTGAGCATCTTTCTCTCTAGTCATTAGGTCAAGTAGAGTTTCAGCATAAAATTTAGTCTCACCAGTAGTTGGTCCACCAGAGTACTCACCATAGTTAGCTAAATCATCTATCCCAGCCATATCAGCAATAGTATCTGCATATACAACAGAAGCACCACCACCAGCAACCATAGTCCATACTCTAGCTTCTGGTTTAAGAAGTGTAAGTTTAAGTGAAGCACCTGTTTTAGCATCTGCCTCTTCAATAGCTTCAACTTCTGGAGATTTTGCTTCCATACCAAATGCAGTTGGGTACTCAACATCTCCCCACTCTTCTACCATCATAAATCCAGCAGTATCATCTAGTTTTGCAACCATATCAAGAAGCTCCACTTTATTACCTTGAAGTACAAATGGGTTAATTTCAAGATATGCGAAGTTTAATTCTCTATATGCTTTGAAGAAACCAATACAAAAATCTGCAAAGTTAGCTTTATCTTTCTCTGCTACATCAGCAGGGACATTTGCACGAATTGCTTCAGCAATCTCCTCTTCAGTTGCAGTAATTGGGAATGCTACCTCAGTAACTTTCTCATCCCAACCCTCTTCAACTTCCATACCACCTTCAGCTGACATGTAGATAACATCATTGTCACCAACACAAGTAGCAGATACATAGTACTCTTCTTCTTGCTCATGTGGAGTAAATGGCTCAACTACAAAGTGAGTTAATTTATCTACACTTGGTTCACCTGTTGGTGTATCACCATCAAATGAGAAGTAAACTTTTTGCTCAGATGAAGATTTTTCATCTATCCAGCTTGCAGCTTTTGCTAGTGTTACATCACCTGGCTTTGCATCTCTGAAAAGTACAAGATCATTTTTACCTCTTTTACCAAAAAGCATATCTGGTTTTGCAACCAGTGTTTTTTCATTTAACCATGTTTTTGTTTTTGCTGCTTCTAATAGTTCTGATCCATTTTGTACCATTACTGTTTCGTAAGCATAAGTAAAGTCTGGGAAGTACTTATCCCAATGTTTTGCTAGAATTGACTTTGCGTCATACTCTCTAATCGCCTTTTGAGCCATCGAGTTCTCCTTATAATTTAGTTCAATAATTTTAGCATTAAGTCGATGTAAATTTCATTCAAGGGGTTAAGAGTCTAAGCAGAAAGTAGATATTGTGTATTTTAGAAACAGATATTTTTTATTGGTAGTACTATTTGCTACATGAGTTAATGCCGTAATACATTAACTGATACTGTTCTCTACTTCTTTTTGAGTTATAACATTCAATACCTCTATCTTTTAACTCTTTTGACAATATATAAGGTCTATATGCACGATTTGCAAAATACTCTTTAGGATTTTTGTTTATATAAAATATTAATTGATGTAAAAAAATAATACTAGCAGACAATAGTAATGTTCCTACAATAATATTAAAGCTCAATTTATATTTTTTTTTAAACTCTGGTAGTCTCACTCTTATACTATTATTAAATATATCAAGCATCAAGACTATTGAAATAGTTACATAAGGGGCAAAGTCTGATATGTGTACTTTTTGTCTTATTGATAAAAGTAGTGAAAATATTAGTGCTGTAAATGAGATGTACCATATAAGTGTTTTTGTTTCTCTTAGAAAAGTTCTGTACATAATGTAAAAAAAGTATAAAAATACTAAAGGAGAAAAAACAGCAGCATATAGCCCAAATATATCTATAAAATGACCAGATGGACGACCACCAATCTCTATGCCCTTTGCCAATATAATAAACGCTATAAGAAATGTTGTTGCAGTTATGGCTAATTTTTTATCTTTGTGTATTAATCCATATAGCATAATAGCAATAAAAAATATAATAGAAGCATCATGTATAAAAAATAGTATTAGCATTATAAATGGTAGTAGTGCAAAGTGCTTTCTCTCATAAAGTAGTACAAAAAGTAACACTAGAGGAAGTACTAGTATTGCAATATTTGATAAAACACTACCAGTAATAATACCAGGGAGTAACATAAATATGAGAGTAGCAAGGTAAGCATCTTCATAGTCATTATCTCTTTTTTGGAAATAGCGTCTAGCAAATTCATAAAAGAAAAGTATGGCTAGAAAAGCACTAAATATAAAAAATATTCTAAAGCCCAAAAAACCAGAGATTAAACTCTGTCCCAATACCATAAGATAGTTTACAATACCATCAGAATTAAAAAATAGTTTTGCCTCATGAGGTGTAATTGGTGTTGTGAAAGCAAGATATAGTATTGACCATGCATATAAGATTGTAGCCCATATAAAATGCTTTTTTTTCACTAAATACCCTTAAAGCTTTAAAAAGTTATCTAACATTTCATGCCCATATTCACTCATAATTGACTCAGGGTGAAACTGTACTCCGTAGATAGGTCTATCTTTAATCTGTAGAGACATTATCTCATCATCATCAGTACTGTAAGATGTAGCAATAATATTTTTAGGTAGAGACTTCTTATTTACAGTTAAAGAGTGATAACGAGTAGCTCTAAATTCATTTGGTAAATCTTTAAATATATCTGTTTGATTGGTTACTTTCACTTGTGATGTTTTTCCATGCATCATATTTTTAGCTCTTACCACCTCTGCACCAAATGCTTGTGCTATGCTTTGATGACCTAGACATATACCAAATATTGGTACTAAATCAGAAAATTCTCTTATAACATCAAGTGTTACACCAGCATTATCTGGAGTTGATGGTCCAGGAGATAAGATAATTTTTTCAGGATTAAGCTCTTTAATCTCTTCTATAGATAGCTCATCATTACGAATAACCTTTAAATCTGCACCAAGCTCTCTACAATACTGAACTACATTATATGTAAAACTATCATAATTATCTATCATTAAAACCATATTGTTTTTATCTCCTCATAAAATATAGTTAACATTATATCAAAAGCTAGTATATTTAGTTTTAATATTTAAAAAACTATAAAAATTTAACTTTTTTATAGGTAGCTAATATATACTTTTTTTATGGTAAAATACAATTTATATTACTTTCATTTAGTAGAGTAATAATTAAGTACTATTAAACTAGGAAAAAGTGATAATTTGAAATTAAACAATAATATTAAGAGCATTGCTATAGGGTCATTTGATGGTTGTCATTTAGCTCATCAAAAACTCATAGACCAAGTAGAAGCTATAGTTATTATAGAGAGAAATAGTGGATATTTGACACCGGGTTATAGGCGTTCATTATTTACAACTAAAATATGTTGTTTTTACCATTTAGATAAAATAAAACTACTTAACGCAGAGGCTTTTGTAAAGAGACTTCAAGATGATTTTCCAGCTTTAGAAAAAATAGTAGTAGGCTATGATTTTGCTTTTGGAAAAGAGAAGATGGGAGATGCTAAAATTCTTCAAGCACTATTTGGTGGAGAGGTTCATATAGTAGATGAAGTAGAGCATAACAGTATATCGGTACACTCACGCGTTATAAAAGCTTATCTAAAAGATGGCAATATAAAAATTGTAAATGAACTTTTAGGTAGAGAGTATCAAATAGAAGGAGAGGTAGTTAGGGGACAAGGTTTAGGTAAAAAAGAGCTTGTTCCTACTCTGAATTTAAATGTAAAAAGCTATCAACTTCCTCTTGCAGGGGTTTATGCTACTCGTACTAAAATAGGCTCAATATGGTTTGCTTCTGTTAGCTTTTTGGGGCATAGAGTTACTACTGATAACTCTTATGCTATTGAGACACATGTAATTGAGCAAGATATAGGTACAGTTAATGGTACTATAGAGTTAAAGTTTGTAGAATATATACGATGTAATAAAAAGTTTAATAATCTTACAGACTTAAAGAAGCAAATTTTTACTGATATTACAAAAGCAAAAGAGATACTAATATGAAAAAAATATTAAAACAACTAAGCATAGTTATACTTCTTTTTTATGTAGGAATGGGCGCATACTTATATTTAAATCAAAGAAGCTTTATCTACTTCCCCCAACCATATACAAGTGACAACTATGCAAATATGAAAATGCAAAATGAGCATGAAAGCATAAATGTAATTGTTGTAAATGAGGGTCATAAAAATGCCATACTCTACTTTGGCGGTAATGCTGAATCTATGGTAAATAGTGCAGAGTACATTAAGGGGCAATTTCCTACATTTACTTGTTATCTAATGGATTATAGAGGCTATGGTAGTAGTACAGGGGAAGCTAGTGAAGATGCTCTAT
>Ga0256827_10001314_pt1 | contig 15884 bp, 27 predicted proteins | sample CV84metaG_FD_185977 | JGI IMG/M metagenome (GOLD analysis project Ga0256827, IMG submission 185977) | Hydrothermal vent microbial communities from East Pacific Rise, Pacific Ocean - CV84 | ecosystem: Environmental > Aquatic > Marine > Hydrothermal vents | place: Pacific Ocean: East Pacific Rise... | reverse complement strand
AAAAACTTATTTTTGAAAAAATCAAAGATTTAGAAGCAGGAAATTTTTCAAATGATAAAACTTTAAAAGGAAAACACAAAGGTAAATTTAGAAAAAGAGCTGGAAATTATAGAATTGTGTATTTAAAGGAAAATGATATATTGGTAATAACACTTATTAGAATTGCTCATAGAAAAGAAGTTTATTGAAAGTCTAACAAAACAGAGTAGCCAATACATTACCTAGCGGCAATGTATTGGCTATCTTCTGTCGTTGTCCTAAACGGTATTTAAAATTCTAATCTTTTTAAGACAGCTATATTATATAGTGAGTTTAAAAAGGAGGTAACACATGAGTCCAAATGAACCATCTGGAATATACAAATGTAAAAACTGTGGGAATGAAGAAACACATGTTAAAGGTAAATCATTTGCACCTTGTTCAAGTTGTGGAACAAATGATTGGAAATTAGTAAGACTTACTAAATAACTCTTATAAAATAAAGATAGATGTTAAAATCTAAAACATCTGTCTTTATACTATCTTCTTTTTAAAAAAGAAACAAAATTTCTTAAAAAATTTGACAAAAAGCACACATTGTGCTATCATGGCTTTATGATACAGTATAATTGGAATAAAGAAAAAAATCTTTTGTTAAAAGAGACTAGAGGTATAAGTTTTGAGCAAATCATAGTTCTTATTGAGGAAGGTTATCTTCTTGATATTTTAGAACACCCAAACAAAGAAAAATATGCTCATCAAAAAATACTTATAGTAAATGTTGATAACTATGCTTATGCTATACCTTTTGTTGAAAACAATAATGAAAGATTTTTAAAAACTATTATACCAAGTAGAAAATATACAAAAAAATATCTTGGAGATAAAAATGGTTGATTATAAACTTGATAATGAAGAGCTAGAGCTTCTTGAGTCAATAGAAAATGATGAATGGCAATCTGTAAAAAACTTAGACCAAGAGTTAAAAGAACATAAAAAAATAGCTAAAAATACAATGAAAAAAGATAAGAGGATAAATATAAGACTATCTTCAAAAGATTTAGAGATGATAAAAACTACTGCTGTTGAACTAGGTTTACCATATCAAACTTTAGTTTCAAGTGTTTTACATCAGTATGTTACAGGAAGATTAGTTCAAAAGGCTAGTTAAGTTTTTTAAGGACAACAAAACCTTGGAAGATGAATAACATACCCTAATGGGTAGTTATCCATCAAGTCAACCGTTATAACCTAAAAAAACTCCATTAAATAATCTTTACAAAAAAATATAATTATTGTATAATATCGTAAAGAAAAAAAGGGACTACTAATGAAAAGAGCTGTAAATCTACGATTAGAAGAAAATGTTATTATCACACTAAATCAATTATCCGAAGAACTTCATACAACAAAAACAGATATTATAGAGAAAGCAATTAGTTTTTTTTCAAAACAAAACAATATACAACATAATCAATTATTAAATTTTGCAGGTAAATTGAAAAAAAGTGATACAGACACAATGTTGCAAACTATTACAAATGATAAAAATGCAAAAGATTTTAAGTTAGATTTATAATGAGAAAATATTTAATTGACAGTGATATACTTATTTATTTCCTCAAAGGAAAACAAGAAGTTGTAGAAAGAATATCTCAAATACCAATAGATGACTTATATATCTCAAGAATTAACTATACTGAATTAATATATGGTGCATATAATTCAGCAAGAATTGAACAAAATTTAAAAGTTATTGAACCTTTTTTAGACAATTTTAAAATATTAGAATTTACAAAAAAATCAAGTTTAATTTTTGCAAAAGAAAAAGCAAGATTAAAAAAGAATGGAAACATAATCGCAGATATGGACTTAATGATAGCTAGTATAGCTATTGAAAATGATTGTATTTTAATTAGCAATAATATCAAACATTTTCAAAGAGTACAAAACTTAGAACTTGAAAAAAAGTTATAACAAAACATAGGAAGTCAATAAATTTTCTAGCGAAAATTTATGCTTCTATTCAACCGTTATACTCAAATAAAAGGATTTATATATTGGAATTTTTAAAAAACTTATCAATACCTGTAAGCCTCCCCTTAAACCAAACTAGTAAAAAGAGGAATAGATATTTAATCCTGAATTGAAAAGTTAGGAAGAGAAAAAAGTTTTATAAGTTCATAAAACTATTAGCTCTCTTCCTGAAAATGTCCTTCATCAATATAAAAATATTAAAACACCTACTCTCTACTTCAAAAAATAAAACTTCAAGATAAATTTATGCTATAATCAAAATATGAAATTTGAATGGGATAGAGAAAAAGAGAAAACCAATATAAAAAAGCATAATGTAACGTTTGAACAAGCTTCATTTGTATTTACTGATAGATATGCTCTAAATAAATATGATGAGGGACATTCAGAAGATGAGGATAGATGGATTATATTGGGTAAATCTTTTAATGAAGTTTTATTGTTAGTAGTTCATACTTTTAGAAATAGAGATGGTGTAGAATATACAAGAATTATCAGTGCTAGAAAAGCAACAAAAAAAGAGAAACAAGCATATCAAAAAAGGTGTCCAAGATGAAAGAAGAATACGATTTTACAAATGCTGAACAAGGAAAATTCTATACTCCAATTGAAGAGATTGAAATACCTATATATTTAGATAGCGATATTAAAAGTTACCTTTTACAAAATATCAAAGAAAAAACACAAGATTTTTCTTTAAATGAAATAGTAAATTCTTTGCTAAAAAAAGATATAGAAATCTCTCAAAAACTCGCAATTGGTTAGGATATAACAAATCAGAGTAGCCAATACATTACCTAGCGGTAATGTATTGGCTATCTTCAACCGTTATATGTAAAAGGACCATAACATGAAAAAAATAATTTCTTCAATTCTTTTAACACTTTCAACAACAATCAATATTTATGCATCTCAATATATTTGCAAAATTAACGATTCTTGTGACTTTACAACAATCGGTTGGAATACAGTTACAAAAACTGCAAAATTAATAGAATCATCCGGTAAAGTAGATATAGGAAAAGTTACTTTAAGTAGAAAACATGATGAAGGGTTTAAAGTTAATATAGACATAAAATATGTAAACCATTCCTATAGAGATATGTCTGAATTTATTATCTTTACAGTTGGCAAAGAACATAGAGTAATCGGAGCGGGATTCATTATCAAGGATGGTAAAAAGTACTTAGACATAAGTTATGGAAACCATAAAGCAGACTGTTTAAGTTTGTAAATACATTGACATTATGAATAAAATTGAATATAATAGTAGATATAAATATTCAAGGAGTTGTCGTGAAAACAGTAACAATGAGAGTAGATGATTCAATTTACAATATGATTAAACTTGCAGCAGAGGGTCAAAAGAGAAATCTCTCAAACTTTATAGAGTTTGCGACAATGCAATATTTAACATCTTCACAATTTGTAGATAATGATGAAATGCAAGAAATTGTGGATGATAAAGTACTTGTACAAAATCTGATGAATGGTTTAGATGATTTAAAAAATGGTGATTACATAATTGTCTAAATATCAAATTGCAGAAACAAAAACATTTTTAAAGTTAAAAGATACAATAGATAAAAAACTTTATACAAAAATAGAAAATTTTGTTTACCCTCAACTACGAGAAAATCCTTACTATGGGGTGAATATAAAAAAACTTAAAGGTAAGCTTGAAGGTTATTATAGATATAGAGTTGGTAATTATAGACTGTTTTATTTGATTGAAGATGAGAAACTTATTATTGCTGTAGTTGATTTTAAACATAGACAACAGGCATACGATTAAACACATAACAAAACAGAGTAGCCAATAAATTACCTAGCGGAAATTTATCGGCTAGAGTCAACCGTTATCTCCTTACTCAATCTTGAAAAAAGTTCACATTTATGTTAATATTAGAACATGAAAAAAATAAAATTCTACAAGTTACCCTCTGGAAGAAGTCCTGCTGAGGATTTTTTGGACTCTTTGACTTCAAAAGAAGCCCAAAAAGTGGTTTGGGTATTAAATTTAATTGAAGAGATGGAAAATGTTTCTACTAAGTTCTATAAACAACTTAGTAACTGTGATGGGATTGTAGAAGTAAGAATCCAAATTGGTAAAAATAATTTTAGATTATTGGGTTTTGAAGATAAAGATATATTTGTAATTTTAACAAATGGCTTTAAGAAAAAAGACCAAAAAGTACCAAAGTCTGAAATTAATTTAGCACAACAAAGAAGAGATGAATATTTAACAAGGGGGACAAAATGAGTGATTTACAAAACTATATTCAAAAACGAAAAAAAACTGATACTGAATTTGCATTAAATTTTGAAGAGGGTTATCAAGATTTTAAAATTGGTGAAATGCTAAAAATGGCAAGAAAAGAGACAGGACTAACACAAGAAGATGTGGCTGTAGCAATGCATACCAAAAAATCTGCAATTTCTCGCATAGAAAATCATGCACAAGATATTCGACTTTCTACACTACAAGCATTTGCAAATATTATGGGGAAAAAACTCCAAATACAACTTATATAACACAGAGATAACAAAACAGAGTAGCCAATACATTACCTAGTGGCAATGTATTAGCTAACTTCAGTCATCCCGTTAGATTCCACTTGAAGATTTTTAAGATTTGTAGTATAATGTAGATACAAAAGGATACATTATGAAAAAAGCTATAAATATCAGAATGGATAAAACATTATTATCCGATTTAGACTCTTATGCTCATGAACTTGAACGCTCTCGTACTTATATTATCGAAAAAGCAGTAAGTACATATTTTGATACATTAGATGAGATGATTTCAGATAAACGCATAGATGAATTAAAAGCTGGAAAAACTGAAGTATATTCCCTTGAAGAAGTAGCACAAAGACTTGGACTAAACTAATGTTTAAAATAATTGTTCCAAAAGCTACTTTTAAAGAATTAGAAAAAATTGACACCCAGAATCAAAAATTAATTTTTAAAAAAATTAAAGATTTAGAAATAGGAAATTTCTCAACCGATAAGGCTTTAACAGGTAAGCATAAAGGTAAATTTAGAAAAAGAGCTGGAAATTATAGAATAGTTTATTTAAAAGAAAATGATATTCTAGTTATTACACTAATTAGAATTGCTCACAGAAAAGAAGTTTATTGAAAGTCTCACAAAACAGAGTAGCCAATAAATTACCTAGTGGCAATGTATTTGCTATCTTCGATCGTTAGCATCACATTTGCACATTAAGTCTTAATTTGGTACAATAAAAAGACTGAAGGAGATTTTATGCAAATTGTTGAAGATATAAAACCTGTTACTTACTTAAAGAGTCGAGCTGCTGATGTTCTAAAACATATCAACGAAACACATAGACCAATGATTATCACTCAAAATGGCGAAGCAAAAGCTGTTATACAAGACCCAAAAAGTTATGAAGATATGAGAAATGCTATCTCTATATTGAAACTTCTTTCATTCGCTGAAGAAGATATTCGAAATGGGAACCTACATTCACAAGAAGATGTTTTTGAATCTGTTGAGGAACTTCTTAAAGGATGAGTAAAACATATAAAGTTCAATGGACTTCAAATGCTAAAGAAGACTTTTTAAATATTGTTAGCTTTATCAAAGAAGATTCTCCAAGTATCGCAAGAGAGATTTATCAAAAGATAAAAAAGAAAGCTAACTCAAGTAACTTTTTACCCATAAGAGGTAGGGTTGTACCTGAGCTTCAAAAAGAAGGTATCACAATGTATCGAGAACTTATTAGTTCTCCATGGAGAATTATGTATAAAGTTGATAGTGATACTGTTTATATAATGGCTATTTTTGATTCACGACAAAATGTAGAAGAGTTACTGCTACAAAAACTGATAAGAAGTTCAAATGATAACAAAACAGAGTAGCCAATAAATTAACCTAGTCGCAATGTATTAGCTATCTTCAACCATTACTATTCCAAATAAATAATTAAGTAAATAATCATATTACTTATATTATAATCTATAAGAAATGAAACATAGGGATTAGAAATGATTGAATACGGTATAACAACTTTACAAACTCAACCATCTTTATTTAAACAAATGACCATATCAAAAATTGTAGATAAAAGAAAACATAAAGATATTGGATATTTTATATCTTCAAAATATGAAGATATAATATCTGATGTTATAAAGAAAATAGAACATCAAGAAAAAATACTTAAACTACAAAAACTAAAACAACATCAAGATTTGGAATTTTTGGAAGTTGGAGTTGATGATGGACTTAAATAGAGGGGATATTGTAGGTATAAATCTTAATCCTAAAAAAGGTGATGAGATAGGTAAAATCAGACCTTGTATTGTTATTTCAGACGATGATGAAAATCATATTTTAGATACAATTATTGTTATACCTCTTTCAACTCAACTTATTGATGATATGCTACCTTATAGATTGAGATTAGTAAAGAGAGATAAATTAGAAAAAGATTCAGATGTATTGATAAATCATATCAGAACTATATCAAAAAAAAGAGTAACTTCGAAAATATCTAAAATTACTAATGAAGAATATAAATTAATTATTAGTAATTTATGTAAAAATTTTTAACAAAGATGCTAAAGAAACCGAGTAGCCAATACATTACCTAGTAGCAGTATATTGAATATCTTCAACCGTTATCTATCCTTGATAATTTGAATAAAATTGAATAAAATATTTATATGAAGAAACTATTATGAAAACTTTAACATTAAGAGTTGATGATGAGTTAAGAGGGTATTTGGAGTAAAATATGACTAATCTCTAGTTTTTTCTATACCTGTAATTTGTAATACTTTTCTAAGAATAGTAGCACCTACTACAATAATGACAACCCATATTAGGTGCATGTATGTTGCTGTAGTTACTATGTTATCGTATCCACCATACCAATTTACATCTCCTATTGGTATTTGAGTATGTATTTTATTGAAAAGAAAAACTGTTACTAATAGATATATTAGTTCTATTTTAGAAGCATAGATACTTAGGTAACCAATAAAAATTATTTGTGGAATAAACATAAAAGTAGTAAATCTTGCCAAATCAGTACCTCCATACATAGAGAGAAATGCAACAAGAAGAGTGTACATTAATATAAATGTAAATTGCTGATATGTTATTTTCTCTTTTAAACTCTTTACTCTTGTTAGGGTAAGGAGTATAAAAGTTGGAAGAAAATATATTAAAATCGTATAGAGCCAGTTAAAACTTCTCCATTTATTTAGTGGTACCATAAGTAGATCATTAAAACTTTTAACATATTGATAACTCTCTGTAATAGGGATGATCCACCTTGGAACAAGAACCGATATAATAAGTGTAAAAATAAGTGGTACTAGATATAGTTTAATCTCTTTCCACTCTCTATTGAGTAATAAACTCATAAAGTAAGCAAAGAGAGGAACTATTGTAAACTCTCTAAACTGTACACCAATAGCACTAACCAACATAAGCCATAGTACTTTTTTCTCAAAGGCAAGATATACAGCAATAGTAACAATAAAGTAAGCAAATATATCTGGACGATATGGATCAAATAGTAAAAATTTAACATTAACTACTGAAAATGCAATAGATAGAGATGCAACCATAGCACCTAACATAGATTTTGTATAGTATAGTATAAAGAGATATATACCCATTAATTGTAGCCATAATCCTATATAGGCTAAAACTTTAAATGCTTCAGGAATGCTTATATGAAAAACACTATGTACTCCAGAAGCTAAAAAAGGTGTCATATACCTATATGCAACAGGAGATATAAGATCTTTCATATCAAAACCATCTTTAGCAAATGCTATGTAGTACTTAAAATCCCAAGCATACTTATTGATATCAAAAGTATTTGTTAGAAGATCAATTATAATAATTAGTAGAAGTAGAGATACTCCAACAATGGATGTACTCCAAAAATTAAATATTTTAACTCTCTGCATGAGTACAACCTATATATTATAAAATTATTTTTTCAGTAAATTAGCTTTTAAGAGGTGTTACATACATATTGATGTATCTACCCTCTTGTTTTGCTTCACTCTCTAGGTTTGCTATATCTTGTAGCATTGGCCAGATACGGTTAAGAACATCTACACCCCACTCTGGGTTAGCCATCTCTCTACCTCTTAAAAATACTCTAAGTTTAACATGCTTTCCTTTTTCTAAAAACTCTCTTGCATGTTTTACTTTGTAGGCTATATCATTCTCTGCAATTTTACATGAGAATTTAACCTCTTTTACTTCTATTTTCTTTTGATTTTTACGAGCCTCTTTTTTCTTTTTCTCTAGCTCATACTTATGCTTACCGTAGTCCATTACTTTTGCAACAGGAGGCTTTGCATCTGGAGATACAAGAACTAAGTCCAGTCCTTTCTCCTCTGCAATACTTAATGCTTCTGTTCTTGAGATGATTCCGAATTGTTCTCCATCATCACCAAGTACACGAAGCTCATTGGCTCTAATTGCATCATTCATGATGGTATCGTCAGCTTTTTTTCTACCTCTGTTTCTATCGTTTTGTCTACTCAAATTTTTCCTTCTTGAAGTTGTTGTGTTAATTCTACCATAAATTCATCTTGATTAAGATTATACTGCTCTCTAGTTCTTCTATTTCTAATAGCAACTGTGTTACCTTCTACCTCTTCATCACCGATTATGACAACATAAGGCACTCTTTGCTTCTCTGCTGTACGAATTCTTTTGTTTAAAGAATCATTTTTATCAAATACTTCTGAGTCTATACCCTCTAAGATAAGTTTTTTCTTAAGAGCCTTAGCATAATCAACATGACTTTGAGATATAGGAACAAAAATAACCTGTGTAGGAGCTAAGAAGAATGGAAACTCTCCAGCATAATGTTCTGTTAAAATTGCTATAAATCTCTCAAATGAACCTAAAATTGCACGGTGAATCATAACTGGTTGTTTACGAGTGTTATCTTCATCTACATACTCAACATTAAATCTCTCAGGGAGGTTAAAGTCTACTTGTATAGTTCCACACTGCCACTTTCTACCAAGTGCATCTGTAATTTTGATGTCAATCTTAGGACCATAAAATGCTCCACCACCTTCGTCTATGGTAAATGGTAAATCATTTTGTGTAAGTGCATCTTTAAGACCTTGTGTTGCTAAGTCCCAAACAGCATCTTCACCTATGGCTTTTTCAGGTTTTGTTGCTACCTCCATAGTATAGTTGAAACCAAATAGTTTCATAACAGAGTCAACAAACTCTACAACTTCTATGACCTCAGTAGCTATCTGCTCAGGTGCACAAAATATATGTGCATCATCTTGTGTAAACTCTCTTACTCTAAGAAGTCCGTGAAGTACACCAGACTTTTCATGTCTATGAACAACACCATACTCATAAAACTTAACTGGTAAGTCTCTATAACTCTTCTGCTCTTGCTTAAAGACTTGTATATGACCAATACAGTTCATAGGCTTAATACCATACTCCTGCTCATCAATAGTTGTTAGGTACATGTTTTCACCATAACATGCATAGTGTCCAGAAGTTCTCCACATATCAGCTTTAAGAATCTCTGGACCTCTTACTGGTTCATAACCTCTTACTCTATGTGCTTTATGAAGTATCTCTTCTAATTTTGCTCTTAGTTTTGCACCTTGTGGCATCCAAAATGGAAGACCAGCTCCCGACTCTTCATTGAACATAAAGAGACCCATCTCAGCACCAATTTTACGGTGATCTCTCTTCTTAGCCTCTTCAAGCATAGTCATATGAGCTTTTAGTGCCTCTTTATCTGCAAATGCTACTCCGTAAATACGAGTTAACATCTCTGCATTCTCATCTCCACCTAAGTATGCACCTGCTACACGAGTTAACTTAAAGTTATGAAGAAATCTAAGTGCAGGAACATGAGGACCTCTACATAAATCTTCAAAGTCACCTTGTTTATAGATAGAGACTACCTCATCTGGTATGCGAGAGAGTACTGCTTGTTTTAAGTCATCATTTGCAAACTTAACTAAAGCTTCCTCTTTACTCATATCGTACTTCTCTATTTTGTACTTCTTCTTAATGAGTTGCTTCATCTTTTTTTCTATATCTTTAAGATCATTCTCACCTATGGTTTCATCTATTCTAAAGTCATAGTAAAAGCCCTCATCAACTGTTGGACCTACAAAAAATTGTGAGTTAGGGTACAACTCTGTAATGGCTTGTGCCATAAGGTGTGCCGTAGAGTGACGGATTATCTCTAGTGACTCTTCACTATTATCATACTCTAGTGGTGTTGCTGTACAGTTTTCACCTGCACTCTGTGTGTCTATTATGTTTCCTTGGTCATCTATGTAACCTATAAGATTTTCACTCAAGTTTAGCCTTTATTTATCTTAATAATATTTAAAAAATTGGTGTATTATAACAAATTTTTACTTTTGGGTACTTCTTTTTTTATGTCACTATAGAACTGATAAAAAATTCCATCAGTTTTTTTAGCTGAATACATAGCTTCATCAGCATATTTACTCATCATCATCTCATCTGCTGCATCATCTGGATAACTAGATATACCTATGCTTAAAGAGATGAGTACTGTTATACCATTTACTTCATGTTTACCTATGGAATTTAAGCCTATTTTCTCTACAAATTTTTTCATAAAAGCTCTTTTCCTTTTTGTAACTATTACAAACTCATCTCCACCCAAACGAGCTATAAAATCATCATCATCTATGGAGTGTGAGAGCCTACTCACAGCCTCTTGTAGTACTTTGTCTCCCACATCATGACCATAAGTGTCATTTATAACTTTAAATTTATTTAAATCTATAAAAAGAAGTGAAAATGGCTCTCGTTGTCTCATAGTATCTCTCATATACTCTTTATACATCTTTCTATTTGCTATACCTGTTAGAGTATCATACTTTGCATCATGTTCTGTATCGACCAACTCTCTACTAAGTTCATCATTTTTCTCATGTACTCTTGTTATAACATTTAAATAGAACATAGGGATTATAAGTGTAGTTATAGCAAAAGATATAAGAATATCTAAATTATTTGCCCAATATTTAGAGTATGCTATTAAAAATGCCCATGATATGGTTATTAGAACTATGCTCATATAGAAATATCTTATACCAAAGCTCAAACCATTACGCATAACCAAAATTGTATAAATAGGTAAAAGGAAAATACCTTGCCTATCAAAAAGAATCATAAAGTATGTAAGTGCTGATAGATCTGCAAATATAAGTATGTTTTTTCTTGTTGCTACAAGTGTATTTGGTAGTTGAATCATAAATAGATAAAGAGCTAAAGATAAGATCATAAGTCCAATAAGCGTAAACAATACATATAGTACTTTTGTACCAAGAGGTCCACTTACTTGCTGCTGAATAACAATACTAAAAAAAGTTATAGCTAGTAGCATTAATAATCTGCTACTATTATGACTCTTCTCTTCTTGATAATATATTTTTTGAGTTAACATAAAACTATTTTACAGAAAATATGCTTAGACTATGTAGGTATCTACTTATCACTATGTATAAAGTAAAATACTACTATACTTTTAGAAAAGTTATTAATAGGGGGATAGATGAAAAAAAATCTATTTGAAATGGGTTCAAATTTTAATAATGAGTGGTCATCAGACAATAAAATAAAAGAAAAGAAAAAAGAGATTATAGAACTAAAACCAGCAGATAAACATCAATTATATTTTACAAAAGAGAAAAGAAGAGGTAAAGTAGTTACCATTGTTAAACCATTTTATTTAGAGAAGAAAGAGTTACAACTACTACTTAAAACTTTAAAAAAGAGCTTAGGTACAGGAGGAACATTAAAAGACAATAGCTTAGAGTTTCAAGGAGATATTGTCAAAAATTTAAAAGAACAGCTAGAAAATCTAAAATATAGATTTAAGAGAGGTTAGTTTAAATTTATATTAGCCTACTTATGTTAATATCTATAAAAAACAAAAGATGGATTAATTTATGTTAAACAAAATTGAGAATTTTATGAAAAAAGAGTCATCTGCTGGTATATTACTTATATTTGTAACAGTATTTGCTCTCATATTAGAAAACAGCTTTTTAAAAGATTTTTATAGAATATTTTTACATACTCCTATAGAGATTCGATTTGGTGCTTTAGAGATAGCAAAACCTTTAATATTATGGATAAATGATGGTCTTATGGCTATTTTCTTTTTTATTATTGGATTAGAGGTTAAAAAAGAAGTTATGGAGGGGCATCTTTCATCTATTAAACAAGTTACTCTACCTACTATTGCTGCTATTGGTGGTATGACTATACCTGCTTTAGTTTTTATTTTCTTTAATAAGGGAGATGACTTTGCTATGAATGGATGGGCTATACCAACAGCTACAGACATAGCTTTTGCTTTAGGTATACTCTCTTTACTAGGTTCTCGTGTACCAGTATCGTTAAAAATATTTTTAATGGCTTTAGCGATAATAGATGACTTAGGTGCTATTGTTATTATAGCACTATTTTACACTACTAAGCTCTCTACTATCTCCATTAGTATTGCTGCTATAGCTCTTATAGTACTCTTTATTATAAATCGTATGGGAGTAATTGCTAAGTCTGTCTATACTGTTTTAGGTATAATTTTATGGGTATCTGTACTAAAATCTGGAGTACATGCAACTCTAGCAGGTGTTGCCCTTGCATTTATGATTCCTCTTCACTCTAAAGATAAAAAAGGAAATAATATTTCTATGTTAAAAGAGATGGAAAATAGTCTTCATAATTGGGTCTCTTTTGTTATTTTACCACTTTTTGCTTTTGTAAATGCAGGTGTCTATCTACAAGATATATCATTGAGTGAGATGAGTGGCTCAGTCCCTATGGGCATAATGTTAGGTCTATTTTTAGGTAAACAGTTAGGTGTATTTGGCTTCTCTTTTATAGCCATAAAAATGGGTTTAGCCTCTCTTCCAAAAAATAGTAGTTGGCTTCTACTCTATGGTGTGAGTGTATTAACAGGTATAGGGTTTACCATGAGTCTCTTTATAGATTCACTAGCATTTAACGATACTCAACTCTTTCACTATGCAGATAAACTAGCCATACTTATGGGTTCATTTTTATCAGGAGTAGTAGGATATACCATTTTAAAACTTACTACAAAAGATAAATAATATCTACTTTTTAGATATAATAAATTTTTAAAAATATTAAATTTTAGGAGTCTAAATGTCAGCAGGATTTTTTGCCATACTTGATGATGTAGCAACACTACTTGATGATGCAGCAGCTATGAGTAAAGTTGCTACAGAAAAAACAGCAGGTATACTTGGAGATGATTTAGCAGTTAATGCACAAAAAGCATCGGGGTTTTCAGCTTCTAGGGAGTTACCCGTTCTTTGGGCTATTACTAAAGGCTCATTTATAAACAAACTTATCATTTTACCTTTTGCATTTTTACTTAGTGCTTTTGCTCCATGGGCTATTGTCCCAATACTAATGTTTGGTGGTGTCTACTTAGCTTTTGAAGGAGCAGAGAAGATATATGAGTACTTTAGTAAAAAGAAAAGTGAAGAGCATACTCCAGAAGTAGAGCCAAAAACAGAAGAGGAGATACTCAAAATAGAAAAAAGTAAAATAAAATCAGCCATTATTACTGACTTTATTTTATCTATAGAGATAGTAATCATAGCACTAGGTACTGTAGTAACACAAACACTACCCATACAAATAGTAGTAGTCTCTGTAGTTGCAATGTTAGCAACTATAGGTGTATATGGTATTGTTGCTTTAATTATTCGCATTGATGATTTAGGCTACAAACTCATAGAAAAGGGTAGAAAAAATAGTAAAGAGTTTATGGTTAAAATGGGTGAACTGTTAGTAGCCTCTCTACCAAAGGTTATAAGATCTTTAACGGTCATAGGTACACTAGCTATGTTACTTGTAGCTGGTGGAATCTTTGTACACAACTCAACTACTATACACCACTATGTAGACTTTATGCCCTCACTCATAGCAGAACTAATAGTAGGACTCATAGTTGGATTTATAGCTCTTACTTTAGAGAAGAGTATTATGTTTGTAGTTAAAAGATAGTATGGGAAAAGACATGGAAAAGATTTTAAATTTCAAAGATAAAACTAGAGTCATACTAAGACTTATTCAAAGCGTAGTAGGAGTAGTTTTTTTAATAGCATTTACTTTGGTAGCTCCCATTAAAGAGCTTGGTACTATGGCAATACCAGCCATACTAATAGCACTTATTATTATATTTGATGGTTTTTTTAGATTTTTAACAATACGAAAAGGTATTTCAATTAATTATGAAGAGAAAACTTTAACTTACCCTGACCTATATAGAGTAAAAACCATAAAACTATCAGATGTTATATCTGCAAGAGCAACATATAAAGCTTATTCAGGTGCTACACTGGGAACTTCAACATACTCATACAATATACAGATACACACTAGCACTAACGATACTACTATAATATTTTCATCGGAGGATATTAGAGATAAAGTATTGAAATCAATAAGAGAAGCAAGAGATTAGGACTTAATAAATTATGAACCATATAAAAAACTTACTATTTTTACTTATATTTACTCTACTTCTTCAAGGGTGCTTCGAGAGTAAAACAAATAAACTTACTTGGGTAGCTATTAATGTCTCAAATCCTGAACCTCAGGGAGATGCTCATGTTATTAGCAAAAATGGAAAAACAGTTATTATTGATGGTGGAGAATATAATCAAGGAAAAAATAACCTTTTACCATATTTGAAAAAACACAATCTTTTAGAGATTGATAGTGTGATAATTACACATCCTCATTATGATCATTATGGTGGTATTGGTGCTTTATTTGAAGACGGTAATTTTACAATTCATAACTTATTTATGAATATGCCAACAAAAAAACAGATGAAAAAAGAGTATTGGGGTGGAACATATGAAAATTTAGTTTACCTAAAAGAACTTGCTAAAAAAAGAAATATTAAAGTCTCTCCAATAGTTCAAGGAGATATTTTTCAATTTGACAAAAAATCATATCTAAAAGTTCTATATGTTTTTGATGGGATCAATACTCCTATAGGTAAAACAGATATTAATGACATGTCAGCAATCACCATGATATATGATGGTAACAATAAATTCTTGCTTACTGGAGATCTCAATAAAAGGCTTGGTACTTGGTTAGCAAAAAATGCTAAAGACCTTAAAGCTGATATTTTAAAAGTACCTCACCATTCAGCAGAAAGTTTAGCACCAAATAGTTTTTTTGATGCTGTATCTGCAAAACAATTTATAGTACCTGCTCCTGCTAAGTTTTGGAATGTAGATTGGGATAGAACAAAAAGAGTAAAAGAATATGCACAAGAACATAACATTAGCACTTATATAACAGGAGTAAATGGTAATATAACAGTAACTTCATTCAATAATAAATATAGCATTACTATAGAAAGAAAAGATTCCAAAGTTTATTAAAAATATTTGAGTAAAACTAGCAAGTTATCGCTAGTTTTAGGATGAAGATAGAGCTAAAATTTATTATATTTTAAAAAGGTATCTCATCTTCATTAATGTCAATCTCTGGTAAGCTATGACTCTGCTGTGCAGGCTCTGGCTGTCTAGGAGTTGGCTGAGGAGCTGAGTAACTTTGTTGTTGTGGTGCTGGTTGTGAATATGTATCAGTTTGTTGAGGAGGATAACCACCATTCTCTGAATCATTTTTACTACCTAGCATCTGTAGGCTCTCTACAGTTATAGAGTGCTTACTTCTTTTACTTCCATCTTGTGCAGTCCATTGGTCAAGCTTTAATCTACCATCAACCAATACTTTGCTACCTCTGCGTAAGTATTGATTTGCTATTT
>Ga0256827_10001313_pt1 | contig 15886 bp, 9 predicted proteins | sample CV84metaG_FD_185977 | JGI IMG/M metagenome (GOLD analysis project Ga0256827, IMG submission 185977) | Hydrothermal vent microbial communities from East Pacific Rise, Pacific Ocean - CV84 | ecosystem: Environmental > Aquatic > Marine > Hydrothermal vents | place: Pacific Ocean: East Pacific Rise... | reverse complement strand
TGAAGAAACAGACTTACTCTATTGGCTACAGAAGAACAATAGAATAATGCAAGAAAAATTGGTTGAACTAAAGGCCCCCATAAAGGCTATTAATATTGAAGGTGTTTCCGAAAAGTATTTACAAGAGATTAATGATGGTATTGAAGGCTTAAAATCTTATGTAAATTACTTTACAATAAAAGAAAACCTACTTTTCCCTGCCATTGAAAAACATTGGGAAGATTTTAAATGCGTGCAGGTAATGTGGTCGATTCATGATGATATTAGAAGATATTTAAAAGAATTGCCAGAAATTTTGAAGGCTGATCATTTTGATTTGAAACTGTTTAATGTTGTTTCAAGTAAATTGTATTTTGATGTAAAAGCGATTATTTTTAGAGATGAGAATATTTTATTTCCAGAAATGCTAATAACTATTCCAAAGGAAGAAATGAAACAGCATTTAATGGAAAGCAAAGATTTTGAATTTCCATTTATTAAACCCGAATACAAAGAAGCTACCAAAGAAAAAGATAATCAAGTATTTGTTGATGGGCAAGTAAATCTTGCTACAGGAAGTATTACTCCTGAGCAAATAATTATGATTTTTAATCATCTTCCTGTGGATATTACTTATGTTGATGAGAATGATACTGTAAAATTCTTTTCCACACCAAAACATAGAATATTCCCAAGAACAAATGCTATAATTGGCCGTAAAGTACATAACTGCCACCCACCAGAAAGTGTACATATAGTAGAACGTATAGTTGATGCCTTTAGAAATGGAGAAAAAGATGAAGCTTCATTCTGGATTCCCATGGGACCTAAATTTGTACTTATTAAATACTTTGCAATAAGAGATAATGAAGGTAATTTCAGAGGAACCCTTGAAGTATCGCAAGAAGTAAGTGATATTAGAAGCCTTGAAGGAGAAAGAAGATTATTGGATTGGGATTAATACCAATTGTTCTCAATACATGACAAAAAAATAAATGCCTAATGATGAAAAATCATATTAATTTATTAGATAGCTACGCTATAATATTAGACGCTGTATCGATTAGTATCGGTATATGATTTTATATGATATAATTTTTACTTTGGAAAAATATAAAATCATAATTAATCATACAGATCTGCGTCTATTAATTGGAGCAAAGCGACTTTAATTCAAAAATTGTCTTGTACTGTGCCAATTGTTATTTATAATGCGCTGAAAGTATATTGTGATTTCAAATCAGCATAAGACTTGACAAAACCATAATTTTATATTATATTTGCCGAAGACTTCGTAACGATAATATCGTTACGATATATTCGTTACGATAAGTTCGGAATAATTATAAAATTATATTGATATGAATCCTTTCTTAACCACTGCATATAAATCGCCAGAATACTTCTGCAATAGAGATAAAGAAACCAAAAGATTAATGTCTGCTGTTTCAAATGGCAGGAATACTGTCCTTTACTCTTTGCGAAGAGTTGGGAAATCAGGATTGATAAAAAATACATTTTATCACTTAAGTAAAACTACTGATTATCACTTAGTTTATGTAGATATTTACAATACATATAATACAGACGACTTTGTTAATGAAATAGTAAATCAACTATTAAAAATTAAAAAGAAACAATGGTTTAATAAAGCTTTTAATTTTATTAGGAAATTTCAACCAACACTAACATTTAACCCAATAGATGGTCAAACAGAATTCAAATTTAACTTTAGCAATAATCAAGAAGCTCGCTATAGTTTGGATGATATTTTGAATTATTTTGAAGATTTTGACACACAAATTGTTATTGCAATAGATGAATTTCAGCAAATAACCAAGTATCCAGATCGAAGTTTTGAGGGTTTTCTAAGGTCGAAAATACAATTTTTAAACAATATTTCTTTTATTTTTTCAGGAAGTCAGCAGTCAATTATTACTTCTATGTTTTTCGACCATAGCCGACCATTTTATCAAAGTGCTGAGATTATGAAGCTTGAGAAACTTGAAAAAGAAGAATACTTTAACTTTATTTCTGAGAGATTTGCAAAAACTAAAAAACTCATCGAGCCGGACATGATTTATGATATTCTTGACTGGACAGAAAGGCATACTTATTACACTCAAAACTTTTGCAACAAACTTTGGGGAAAGGGAATTAAGAAAATCACAAACGATTTAATAGCTCAAGTTAAAAACGAGATTATTATTGACAAAGAAAAGTACTTTATTGAGTTGAGACATCTTTTACCTCCAAATCAGTTAAGTTTGTTAAGAGCAATAGGTAAAAACAAGGGCGTAGAAAAGCCTTCATCCATAGAATTTATTTCTAAGTATAAATTGAGTTCTACCTCAACTATTAACTCTGCATTAAAAGCACTAATTGAAAAAGAGCTTATTTATAAAGAAGAAGATAGATATAAGATTTATGATGTTTTTCTGAGTCGTTTTTTGCAATACAACTAAAGATTCTTTCCCAATATTATTTAACAGTATTCTCTATAGTAGATCCATAAATGGTATTAACTATATAAAAAACAAAGAGGCTATCTCTTACTATGAGACAGCCTCTATATTTCTACACTAAACTTATTTTATTTAGTTCTTAATAAATTTATATACATAACTAGCATCATCATTAATAACTCTAATAATATAGATACCTTTACTCATATCAGAAACATTAATTCTTTCAGTTGAACTTCCTGAATGGCCCTGTTTAATAATTCTTCCTGTTAGACTATATATAGAATAATCAAATGAATTAATATTAGAAGCTCTAAGATTAATATTATCACCAACTGGATTTGGATATACCTCTATATCAAGTTGTAATTCTTCAGATGCTTCAACACCAATACTTGTTTTGTAATAATAACGCTTTTTATATACTTTATCATAAGCACTACCATTATATACAAAGTAAGTTTCAGATAATGGTTTATGAAGAATGTAATTATATACAAATTTCTCCTTCTCATTCATATTAGTCAAATCAGAGCCAGTAAACACTTCCTTTTCTGTCAAATCCTGACCTGTAAATGTATAATTAACTCTTTCATGATCTCCGAATATTTGACCACTTTCGTCATAATTAGTGGTAATTTTAGTAGCTTTTACGCCAGAAGTATAAGTGAATTCAACCTTACTTTTAAGATTGTCAAGACCAGTAGTCTTAATTTTTACAGCCTTAACATTAAGTCTTTGAAGCTTTAATTCTCCATCACTATTGTAGAACCACTCCTTATAATTTGGCTTAAGCTTATCAATATCAATAACGATAGTTTCGTTATTATCACCTTCAAAAATTGCTTTTAAAGTTTTACCTGCAACACCATGAAGACTTTCCATGCCACCTACATTTGTAGTATAAACGTCAAGATAATCAACATCAGAAGGAATTGTATAGTTAATTAACTCACCTAAAGAAGCAAATGACTTAATATAATATGCAGTATTCTCAAATAAATCATCAGTTTCGTTACTCTTAGTATACAGACTATCTACAATCACTACTGGAGTTTGTGCTATAATTTCAACTGATTTAAGACTTAATTTTACTAATTTAGTTTTTCCATCAAAACCTTTAAACCACTCATGATAATTTGTTCTTAATTTAGTTAAATCAACAACCTTTGATTCTGCATTATCTCCCATAAGTATTGCAGCAAGTGTTTTACCGGCAACAGAATGCAATGAATATTTTACTCTAAAACCTAATGCATTAAAAGCATATACATCAAGAAAATTTGCAAATTGTGAAACTGTATCAAATTTAAGGTCACTATATGTTGTTGAATGCAAATAATAAGCAGTATTATTATAATCAGAAGAACCATAATTGTACAAACTATCAGTTGTAACAACAAAAGAAACAGCACCTAAATCATTAACTGCCTTAACATTCAAATCAATCAAAATTCTTTTTCCATCTACATCATAAAACCACTCTTGGTAATTATGCCTTAATTGAGCCATGTCAACTACTTGACTCTCATCATTATCTCCTTGGAATATATCTTTTAATGTCTTATTTGCAACACCATGTAAATCATATCTAACATTAGATGTACCATCATTAATATATACATTCAAGAAAGTAGCATTAGAAGCTACAGTATAATTAGCTAATGTAGAAAGTGAAGCACCTGAACCTACATTATATGCAGTATTAGCATAGTCATGAGAATCTCCAGAATTAAACAACTTTTGAAAAACTTGAACATCAGAAGGTAAAGTTGTTTCCTTCATTGCTCTAACATTAAATCTAACTAATTTATTATTAGAATTAGTATCTGTAAACATTTCTTTGTATTCCTGACTTAGATCATCTAATTCAAGATTTTCATTAACGAATAATTGTTTTAATGTCATACCTGCATAACCTTTAAATGAGTATGCTTCTATTGGTGCATCAGCACTATCTGCTTTTTGCATATATACATTTACCCACTGAATATCACTTGGGAAACTAAAATTTGCTAAATCATCTAAAACAGCTGCTCCTTTTACTAAGTATGTTGTATTTTCGTAAGTGTAATTTCCATCAGAACTCTCTGTCATCAAGCCACTTGTTACATCTACTAAATCATTTACATCAAAAGCTATTGCTGCTTTAATATTACATTTTACACTTGTAAGATTATCATTAGAAATTGTTTTAAACCATTCTCTATAATCATGTCTAAGCTCATTAATATCAACTACTTGAGACGAAGTGTTATCTCCTTGGAAAACAGCTTTCAATGTTTTTCCAGCAACACCATGTAGATCGTATCTAATATCATTAGTACCATCATTAATATAAATATTAACAAACTCGACATTTGCACCAAAGGTAAAATTACTTAAGTAATTAATGTCTGTTCCAGCTATCACATTATATGCAACAAATATATAATTTGCTGTTCCTTGTGGATTTTGTGCATACATGCCATAATTATAAACTCTTACAAATTCCTCTGGAAACCAATTATATGTATTTTCTGAAACTAAATTATTACTTCCATCATAACTATATATTACTTTCTCAAGACCTTGCCAATAGTTTAAATTACTATATCTTTCAATACTATCAAGATTATTTGCAGAATAATAATAGATGTCTTTATGCTTCTTTCTCCATTCTACATCCATTTGAGTATTCTCAAATCTATTCTCGTAATCAAGCTTCTCAGTTAATTTATTATTTGCATTATACGAATATATTACTTTACTATCTGCTTTCTGAACAGCATTTGAATCATAATTTGTTTTAACAAACTCATACGATACTAAACTCTCGTTAGAATTATATAAATAATTTTCTTCAGCATAATTTTCCCATGATTGATTCCAATAATACTTAAAGGAATGTAACGGAAGACTATCCGATGAATTATAACTATCATAATATGTTTTATGGGCTTTTTGTCCGACATTCCCATTTGAATAATCGAATACTACGGTTGAATCTAATTTAGATTGACCGTAGGAGCTAACTGCAGAAAATAGCACTAGCATTAGAATTGAGTAAATGTTTTTCATCTTGATAATGTTTTAGTTAATAATATGCAAATATATAATTATTTATTCAAGTATGCAAATACTTAATACTGCCAATTATTTATTAATTATCATTTATATTGACTAATATAATACAAAACCTCTGTGTATCTGTATATTGTAAAATACAATAATTATTAATATTGTTATATTTATTTTGCGTCATGCGTTATGTTATTTATTAAACAATTAGTATTTTCTTTAGATGCCCAAATCTTCCAACCCAAAAATTACTTAATTGTTATCGAGCAAACAAAAAAATACCTACCTTTACAAAAAATTTACTCATCCAAAAAAACAAGATTATGTTTAAATTTACTTTATTCCTGCTTGCTATAGTAATGGCAGCAACGACTTTTGCCCAAAGTTTTGAGGTAAAAACACAGAAAGACAAGAATGGCTATGAATACAAAACTGTAGATGGAGATCCATTTGGTGTCAGAGAATATCAATTAAAAAATGGACTTAAAGTTTTCTTATCTGAAAACAAAGAAAAGCCAAAAATTTCGACAATGATAGCTGTAAAAGCAGGTTCTACTTACGATCCTAAAGAAACCACAGGTTTAGCACATTACCTTGAGCACCTAATGTTTAAAGGGACAAGCAAGATTGCTACTGTTAATTGGGAAAAAGAGAAAATTCTTCTTGATGAAATATCAGGTTTATTTGAGAAACATAAAGCCACCAAAGACCCAGAAGAAAAAAAGAAATTGTATGAAGCAATAGACAAACTTTCTACAGAAGCAGCTAAATATGCAGCTCCAAGCGAATACGACAAAATGATTTCCTCAATAGGAGCACAAGGTACAAATGCATTTACAAGCAATGAACGTACTGTATATGTAAATACTATTCCATCAAACCAAGTTGACAAATGGATGACAGTAGAAAGTGAAAGATTTAGTGAGTTAGTTCTAAGGCTTTTCCATACAGAGCTAGAAACTGTTTACGAAGAATTTAACTCTGGTCAGTCTAGTGACTACAGACAAGCATATTTTAAATTCAATAGTTTAATGTATCCAACACATCCTTATGGACAACAAACTACTATAGGAAAAGCTGAACACCTTAAAAATCCATCAATGGTAAATATTCACAAATATTGGGATAAATATTATGTAGCTAATAATATGGCTATAATAATGAGTGGTGATTTGAATTTTGATGAAACAATTCAAAAAATAGATAAATATTTTGGTAGTTTAAGAAAAGATGACAATCTTTCCCATCCATCATTTGACAAAGAAAAACCCATTAAAAAGCCAAAAAGTGCTGATGTATTTGGACCAGAAGCTGAATTTCTTCAATTAGGTTTTAGAATAGGAGGAGCTAATGACAAAGAAAATATTATTGCAGAACTTATTTCTATGATTCTTTATAATGGTCAAGCAGGTTTAATTGACATTGATTTAATAAAACAGCAAAAAGTGTTACAAGCGTATGCTTACACAGATTATAAAAAAGATTATGGCGAATTTATTCTTAAAGGAAACGCTTTAAAAGGACAAAAATTAGAAGAAGTAAAAGATCTACTGCTAGCAGAACTTGAAAAAATAAAGAAAGGTGAATTTGAAGATTGGCTCCCAGAAGCTATAATAAATAATAAAAAGCTTAGCCGACTTCGTAAAATAGAATACAATTATTATATTTATGATATGCTTGATGCATTTATTCTTGATGTACCATGGAAAGATGAAGTTTCTCGACTTGATAAAATGGAAAAAATTACCAAACAACAAATAATGGATTATGCCAATAAGATTTTTAAGAAAAATTATGTTGTGGTATATAAACGTAAAGGGGAAAATAAGAATATTGTAAAAGTTGAAAAACCTAAAATTACTCCAATAGAAATAGACAGAACTAAAGAATCTGAATTTCTTAAAATGTTCAAAGAATTACCAGAAACACACTTGCAACCTGAGTTTATTAATTTTAAAGAATTAATTAAAACAGAAAATATTGGTAATATTGAGTTCAATTACATCCATAACCCAAACAATGAATTAAGTAGCTTATTATTTGTTCTCGATATGGGTGATTTCAACATTAAGGAGTTATCTGTTGCAATAAATTATTTTGAATATATTGGAACAGAGAGTATGACAGCCGATAGTTTGGCAAAAGAGTATTATAAAATGGGTGTATATACAGGAGTTCAAGCTGGTGAAGATAGAACATACGTATATGTTTCCGGTTTAAAAAAGAATTTTGCCAAAGCATTTAGTCTGCTTATAAAGAATATTACAGAAGCCAAAGCAGACAAAGAAAGCTTTAATAAATATATTGAATCTCTAAAAAAAGAAAGAGCTAATGAAAAGCTAAGCAAGTGGTATATTGGTTATAATGCAAAAAGCTATGCTAAATATGGCAAAAACAATACTCAGAGATATACATTAACAAATAAAGAATTAGATAATTTAGACTCTGAAAAAATGGTAAGCCTTATTAATCATATTTTAGACTACAAACATTATATATTATACTATGGTCCTGAGGATTATAAAAATGCGATTTCTTTGGTTCAAGATACTTATTCACCAAATAAGAATCTAAATGAGATACCAAAAGCTGTAAAATTTAAAGAACTTGAGAATGGTGGTAATGTGTATTTTACAAATTATGATATGGTGCAAAGTAACATTACTCTATTAACTAAAGAAGAAAAGTTTAATCCGGAGATTATGCCATACGCAATTATGTTTAACACATTCTATGGTGCAGGATTATCCTCTATTGTCTTTCAAGAGATTAGAGAAAGTAAAGGATTAGTTTATTTTGCTTACGCTTTTTTAGATACACCAGATGATAAAAATAAGTCACATTACTTAACTGCGTCATTAAATACACAACCTGATAAAATGAAAGATGCCCTTAAGGCTATATTCGATATACTAAATAATATGCCAGATGCAGAGATACAATTTGAAGAATCAAGAAGAGCAGCATTAATTCAAATAGAATCAAGAAGGTTGACAAATACTGCTCCTTTTTGGGTTTATAAGGGATATCAGAAATTAGGAATTGATTATGATATTTATGAAATGATATATAATAAAATTCAAACTATGACATATGATGATTTTCAAGGATTCTTCAAAGAACATATTGCAAATAAGAAATTTGACATTATTGTAGTAGGAAAAGAGGAAGATATTGATTTTGAGGTTTTGAAAGTATATGGAGAAATTATAAAGCTAAGTCTGGAAGACTTATTTGTCGACTAACATATAAAATACTATACATAAAAGGTCTGAGAAAACTACTCTCAGACCTTTTTCTTTCTATAAATTAACACATTAGAGTATTAGTATATATTTTTCAATACTCATTGTTTAATTATTTGTGTTACTGATAAAAATTCCTATATTTGTAGAATCATAAATTCTCCAAGCAAATGAATGCAAAAGATAGAATAAAGAATTGGCAAAATGAGTCCAAAGCCGATTTAGAATCAGCATCTGAATATATTAATAAAGACAGATTACTACATGGTTTGTTTCTTTGTCATCTAGCTATTGAAAAATCTCTGAAAGCACTAATTGTAAGTATTACAAATAATGCAGCTCCAAAAATACATGATATCTTAGAATTAGCTCAATTTGCTAAAATAGAATTTACTAAGGAGGAATTAGCCTTTATTAATATTCTTATTAAATATAAATTACACGGGAGATACCCCAAAGGAAGCTCTGAAATACCTAGTAAAAATTACAGCAACAATTTATGTAAAGAAAGCAAAGATTTTATTAATAAATTAGCTAAATCATTATAAGTATTTAATATCTCTTAATATACTTTTTTGTCTCATAACAGTCATACCATTCATTATAAGTTTGTAATAAATACCTTTATTATTTATTTACCTTTGCGGCTCAATAATTAATTATATGCAATTAAATAATATTATATTTTTTCTTTTCGCTACGGTATTCTTTCTTACTTCTTGCAAATCTGAACAGACTAGCTTAAAAACTAAAAGTAATAAAGAAGTGGATGTTCTAATGCTCACTAATACGTTTCTTGATGCCAAACGAAAGCTATACAGAGGAGATATTGAAGCGGCCAATAATTCATTTCTCAAATGTATTAAAATGCAAGAGAATCATGATGCTAGTTATTTTGAACTTGCTAGAATAAATGAATTTCAGAACCCCAAATTAGCAATAGATTATATTAATAAGGCAATAGAGTATTCTCCCAATAATATCTGGTACAAAGAATTCTTAATTAGAGTTTATAAGCAACAAAAGGATTTCAATAGTGCAATAAATGTAATAAATGAGCTAATAAGCCAGAATCCATATAGAAAAGAGTATTATTATGAGTGGGCAAATCTATGTATTAGTAATAAAGACTACAATCAAGCAATAGTAGCTTATAATAAAATACTAGAGAAATTCTCTTATGAAGAAGGTGTGCTTAAGCAACAAAAGCAGATTTATCTTAAAAAAGGAGATTATAAGAAAGCTATTGAAGTTCTAGAAGTACTAATAAAACACAACCCTAATAATAAGAATTACTATGGTATGGTTGCAGAGATTTATTTAAACTCTAATAAACCTGAAAAAGCAATAGAATATTATAATAAAATACTTGAAATAGATCCTGATGATGGGTTTGTTCATTTTTCTATTGCAGACTATTATCATAGTAAAGGAAACAGAGAGAAGACATCTGAAGAACTTAGAAAAGGCATGTCTTCAAAAAACCTTGATGTAGACTCTAAAGTAAAGGTTTTAGTAAAAATGATGCAACTTGCAGAAACAGACTCTACATATAGAAATTCTTATGAAGAATTATTAGATATTGCTCTAGAAGTTAATTATGATAGTCCCAAAATAATGGCATTAAAAGCTGATTATTGCAATAATAAAAAGGACAATAAATGTGCTATTCAATATCTTCGAAAAGTTATTGAACTAGATAGTAGTAAATATATAATATGGGAACAGTTACTTATTAATGAAGAAGAAATAGCTGACTTCAACTCAATACTTAATGAAAGTAATCGAGCACTAAGAATTTTTCCACAACAACCAAAGCTCTATTATTATAGCGCATTAGGATATGCTTACAAGAACAATTGGAAGAAAGCAAAAGAAAGAGTAAAAATGGGTGGTAATTTTGTATATTCTCCAATAGATAAAGCCTCATTTCTTGCCCTTGAAGCTAAAGCAAGTTTTAGATTAAATGAAAATGCAAATGCAATGGCTAACTATCAAAGAGCTATAAGTTTAGATCCTAATAACGCACTAATAATTAAAGATTATGCTTTTGATTTAGCTGCATTTACTAAAGAAAATTCAAAATCTATTTCTTATGCAAAACAAGCATTAGAAATTGAAAATGGAGATGCGGAGTACATCTACGTTTATGCATATTGTTTATTCAAAGATGGACAAGAAGAAGAGGCTTTAAAATGGTTAAAGCCTGCTCTTAATAAATTCCCTGAGAATAAAAATTTACAATTACTTGATATGGAAATTAATAAGAATGAATAAGATGAGAATAAAATTATTTTATATATTAATACTGTTTTCTATTGCATTTTCTTCTTGTAGAACAACCAAGAAAGAAATGAAAATAGAAGAGAAACAATTAGCTGTAGATTCTGTATATTCTCTAATGAATGAAAGCAAATTTCAAGCTGATTGGTTTTCTGGTAAATTTAAAGCAGTTTATCAAATGCCTGATAAAAAACAGGCTTTCAGTGGTCAAATAAGACTGAGAACTGACAGTATATTTTGGGTAAGTATATATGCTGTGATGAATATTGAGATTTTTAGACTTGAAATTATGCCTGACAGTTTTCGTTTTGTAAATAGACTTAGCAAAACATATATGTCGGAAAGCATGACATATTTTAAGGATAGATTTAATGTTGATGTAGATTTAGAGATGTTGCAAGCTTTAATGCTAGGAAACGATTTTCCTTATTATGAAACCAATGTTTTTAGGTTAATGGATCATAAAAACTCATATCAATTGAGTACTGTCTCTAGAAAGAAACTTAAGAAGCATTTTAAAAATAATGAGGATAAGCTTAAAGCTCTGATGCAGAATATGTGGATTGACAAAGCTAATTATCGAATTGTAAAGCAAAGCGTTAAAGTTGTAGGTGAGGATAAATCTAAGTTAAGAGTAAGCTATAACGATTTTGAAAATATTGATAGTATGCTATTTGCAACTCATAGAATACTAAAATTTAAGGAAGATCAGAACACTTTTTTACAAATTGATTTTAGTAAAATAACAATTAATGAACCTCTTAGATTCCCATTTAGAATTCCAAAAAAATATACAGTATATGAGGTCCCAAAAGATAAGAAAAAGAAGAAGAAATAATATTCAGAACTAAAATAAGAAGCCATGAAAAAGATAACAATTGATATTTCAAAAGCACTATCTTTTATCAATAAAGATAATTTTGAAGAACTAAATAATAGTGTAAGTCAAAAACATAATGATATAATAAATAAATCTGGTAGAGGTTCTGAATTCCTAGGGTGGCATAATCTACCATCTTCAATAGATCAAGAATTTATTGATGATATTAAAAAAACTGCAAAAAGCATTAAAGCAAAAGCAAAATATTTTGTGGTAATTGGCATTGGAGGTTCGTACCTTGGAGCTAGAGCCGTAATTGAAGCTCTTAAAAGCCCATTCTCTGACTTTGAGAATTCTGAAAATCCTAAAATAATATATGCTGGGCAAAACCTAAGCGAAGATTATGCTCATGATTTACTCAAGTTACTAGACGATAATGATTATGCTATAACTGTTATTTCTAAATCAGGAACAACTACTGAACCTGCTGTTGCTTTTCGCTTATTGAAACAGCATTTAGAGAATAAATATGGAGAAGAAGAAGCAGCTTCAAGAATTATTGCAATTACTGATGCTGAAAAGGGAGCATTAAGAGTCTTAGCTAACCAAAAAGGATATAAAACTTATGTAGTTCCTGACGATGTTGGAGGTAGATATTCTGTTCTTACTGCAGTTGGCTTACTTCCAATAGCTGTTGCCGGCTTTAATATTGATGCTTTGGTAAAAGGAGCTAATTTTATGGAAAACCAATGTGTTGCCACTAGTAGTATTGATGATAATCCTGCTGCAAAATATGCAGTTATTCGCAATGCGCTTCTAAATAAAGGTTTTGATATAGAAATGCTAATAAACTACAGCCCAACTCTAATGTATTTTACAGAATGGTGGAAGCAACTTTATGGTGAAAGTGAAGGCAAAGAAAATAAAGGTATTTTCCCTGCAGGAGCAAGTTTCACTACTGATTTGCATTCAATGGGACAATATATTCAAGAAGGCAGAAGAGTTATTTTTGAAACTTTAATTTCTATTGGTAATGCCAAGAATAATATTGTAATACCCGATGATAATCAAGATCTTGATGGATTAAACTACCTCAAAGGAAAGAATATAGAATACATAAATCAAATGGCTCAACTAGGTACTAGTATCGCTCATATTGATGGTGGTGTACCAAATATTAAATTGGAAATAGATTCTTTAAATGAAGAAAACATTGGTCAACTAATATATTTCTTCGAATTAGCTTGTGCTTATAGTGGTTACTTATTGGGAGTAAATCCTTTTGATCAGCCAGGAGTTGAAGCATATAAGAAGAATATGTTCGCTCTTTTAGGAAAGCCTGGTTTTGAAAAAGAAACTGAGAAAATACGAAAGAGAATTTAGTTTTCTTGCAAATATTAGTTACTATTTTTTATACTTTTGAAAAAAATAGTAATGAAAGAGAGTTTACAAGAATTATTTAATTTTAATAAAAATGAACGTAGAGGAGTATTCTTACTTTCTGCTATTCTTGTTATTATATTAATTTACAATACTTTTAAACCCATTAATAATTCTGCCTCCTCTGATTTTACAGAATTTAAGAAGAACGTAGAAAGGTATAAGCTTATAGAGGACAGTATTAATTCTTTAAACAAGCATTCAAAAATATTTACATCATCATACAAGAAACAAGGAAGGAAGTTTAAGTTACATAGTTTTGATCCCAATCATACATCAAAAAAAGAATGGATGCTGATGGGTTTAAGTAAAAAGCAAGCTGCAAGTATTGTAAAATACACTTCGAAAGGAGGCCGTTTTCACTCTCCTGAAGACCTTCGAAGAATGTATTGCTTATCATCTATAGAATGCAATAAAATAATACCGTATGTACTTATTCAAGAAGATATTGAAGAAGATAATTATGAAGTTCCTGAATATGAGGATAGAATAATAGAATATTTAAGTATTGACTTAAATTTGGCAACAAAAGACAAACTTATTCTCGTAAGTGGAATTGGACCTTCAATAGCTAAAGGGATACTAAAATATCGCGATATACTTGGAGGTTATGTAAAACTAGAACAGCTTAAGGAAGTCTATCATATTGATTCCGCAAAATATGAAAATATAAAGAACAATTTCACTATAAGCACTGATTCTATTTGTAAAATTAATATCAATACTGCTGATTACTATGTTCTTAAACGCCACCCATATATTAGTAAGCAAAATGCTTATGAAATAGTACAGTATAGAAATCAAAAGGGCAAATACAAGAATATAGAAGATATATTAAAAGTTAAAGGAGTAACTGATAGTCTATATCAGAAAATTTATCTTTACTTTGCACTTTCTGAAACAGACACACAATAGAAATAATAATAAACTATGATTTTAGATACATTTAAGAAATACCCACGAACATTTTGGGTGGCAAATAGTATTGAGTTAATAGAGAGGGCAGCTTGGTATGGCTTTTTTATGCTGTTTGCCAATTACTTAACAGAGTCTTCTGACTTAGGTGGTTTGGAATTTACTCAATCGCAAAAAGGAACAATAATGGGTGTTGGAACGGGTATCCTATATTTTTTACCAGTTATTACAGGAGCTATTGCCGACAGATTTGGATATAAAAAAGTGCTAATGCTAGCATTTAGTATTTATACATCTGCATTTCTTTTATTTCCTTTATTTCACTCCTTTACTGGAGTGTTTTTTATGTATTTATACCTTGCACTTGGTGCAGCACTTTTTAAACCTATTATATCAGCTACCATTGCTAAAACTACTACTGATGAAACATCCTCCATTGGCTTTGGAATATTCTATATGATGGTGAATCTTGGTGCTTTTATTGGTCCTATGATTACTCTGCTTTATCGTGAAAGCACTTTCTATATTTCTGGAGGAATTATAGCTCTAAATTTTGTATTACTACTTTTTTATAAAGAACCCGGTAGAGAAAAAGACACAACTCCTTTGGGAGAAAGCTTTAAGAAAGTATTCAAAAATATTGGCGTGGTAGTTTCTGACCTTAAATTTATGCTTTTCTTACTAATTATTTCAGGTTTTTGGACTATGTACAATCAGCTTTTCTTTGCTCTTCCTGTATTTATTTCTCAATGGGTTGATAGTTCAGTATTATTCCAATTTTTTAGTGAGAATTTTCCATCAATAGCTGCAAACTATAGCGATAACGGTCAAATGGATGCTGAATTTATTACCAATTTTGATGCGATGTTTATTATTGTATTTCAAATACTAATTTCGAGTATTGTAATGAAACTACGACCAATAAGCACTATGGTAACAGGTTTTATTATTGCAACTATAGGTATGGGGCTCACTGTTTACACTCAAAATGTAATGTTCACAATTGTAGCAATTTTCATTTTTTCCATTGGCGAAATGTCAGCTAGTCCAAAGATTACTGAGTATATTGGTAGAATTGCACCAGCAGATAAAAAAGCCCTATTTATGGGTTTCTCTTTTATCCCTCTTTTCTTTGGAAATGTATTGGCAGGAGTAGTTTCTGGACCTGTATATCAAGCGTTATCTGATAAAGCAGAATTAGCAAAAGATTTTGCAATGAAGAATAATATCACCATAGAATCTGGTCTTAGCAAGAAAGAAAGTTTTGAAGCTATAGCAGCACAAGCTAATATGACTGCATCAGATTTAACAAATCAACTTTGGGATATTTACCATCCAAATAATTTTTGGTATGTAATACTTGGTATTGGATTTCTTGCTGCTATTAGTCTTTTTGCTTATGATAGGTTGCTGATGAGGGAGAAATAGGAGAATAATTAGCAACGGCTTTAAAGCCGTTGCTAATTATTAATTTTATTTTACAATTTCAAAAGTGTCTCGAGCAATAACTAGTTCCTCATCTGTTGGAATAATCCAAACTTTAACTCTTGATCCTTCTTTGGTAAGCTCAATTTCTTTTCCTCTAACTCCGTCATTTTTCTCATAATCGAAATCAATACCTAGAAATTCGAGGCCATTCATTACATTGGCACGAGTTTCAGAAGCATTCTCACCAATAC
>Ga0256827_10001311_pt1 | contig 15896 bp, 11 predicted proteins | sample CV84metaG_FD_185977 | JGI IMG/M metagenome (GOLD analysis project Ga0256827, IMG submission 185977) | Hydrothermal vent microbial communities from East Pacific Rise, Pacific Ocean - CV84 | ecosystem: Environmental > Aquatic > Marine > Hydrothermal vents | place: Pacific Ocean: East Pacific Rise... | reverse complement strand
TATATAAAATTTATCATGTCACCGTTTTTATTTTATTTTATAGAATTGTAGAATCGTATTTGCCTGCTCTTGAAATGGAGATAGGGATAATGCATCTTTTACATAAATTTGTGAAGATTGTAATAATCTTTAATACTACTATATTGAGTTTCTATATAGTTAATGTTATAAAAATAAGATTTACAAAAGAAGGTGTCCTTTCAAGTACCAATGGGCTGATTATGTTTATGGCCTTAATTATTAAAACAATAATATTTATTACAAGTTTACTTTTCTTGATAAAGACGCTTGATTTTAATTTAGTTAATGTTTTAGCAGGTTTGTCTATTGGAGGATTTGCTTTAGCATTAGGAGCACAAGATACCATAAAGAATTTCTTTGGCTCGCTTATGATATTTGCAGATAAGCAATTTGCTGTGGGAGATTGGATTTCGTCGGATAAAATTAGTGGTACAGTTGAAGAAGTTGGATTAAGAACGACCAAAATAAGAACATTCCATAATTCTGTAGTAGTTGTTCCTAATAGTATGTTGGCCGATAATAGTATCGATAATATGGGTAGAAGAACCTATCGTAGATATAAAGGGACTTTTGTAATAAAGTTTGATACACCAACTGAAAAGATAGATGCTTTTATTGGAAAAATAAAACAAGAGATTAAGCAAAGAGAGGATACTAGAAAAGACTTTTATATGGTGTATATTAACGATTTTTCTACCTATGGTTTAGAGATCTTAGTATATGTATTTTTTAAAGTTCCCGATTGGAATAAAGAAATGCAAGGGAAACATGAATTAATTAAAAAAGTCCTAGATTCAGCAAGGGAATTGGAAATAGAGTTTGCAATTCCTCCCAAATAATATTTTTTTTATTTAAGAATAATTAACAAAAAGTAATTATCTTTGACTTCTAATTTAGAAAGAATACAAATAGTAATTTAATTATAAAAACATGAATTTATTAAAGAAAATTTCCTGTGCCTTTTTAGTGGTATTAGTCGTTGTATCTTGTAAAAACGAACAAGTAAAACAAGAGGTTGTACCTCAACAAATACCTGTTGTAAAAGTAAAACAGCACGATGTGCCTATTTTTAGTGAGTATGTAGGACAGGTATATGGTCAGAAGGATATCCCGATTAGAGCACGTGTAGAAGGTTTTCTAGAAAGTATTGAATTTCAGGAAGGTTCGAAAGTAGAAAAAGATCAATTACTATATACAATAGATCCTCAATCGTTAGCTGCAGCAAGTAATGCTCAAAAGAGTCAGGTTACTGCGGCGCAAACGGAATTGTCTAAAGCTCGTGCCGATTTAGATAGAATTAAGCCTTTGGCAGAAACAAATGCAGTAAGTAAGAGTGAGTTAGATGCAGCTCAAGCCGCCTACGATAATGCAATAGCAAACTTAAATGCAGCTAGAGCAAATCTAAAGTCGTCGAATATAGATTTAAGTTATACGCAAGTAAAATCTCCAATAACAGGAGTAATAGGTAAGACTATGGCTCGTGTAGGGGAATTTGTAGGAAAGGATCCAAATCCTGTGATTTTAAATACTGTATCGAAAACAGATACTGTAATTGTGAAATTCTCGGTTACAGAAGCACAGTTTTTAGCTATTGCAAAACGTCGTATCGAGAAAATTAATAGTGGTGAAGTTAAGGGGCACGATGATCATGAAGATATAGCGGTTCAATTAGTTTTAGCAGATGAATCTATTTATAATTATCCAGGAAAGATTGATTTTGTAGATAGAAATATTGATGAAAATACGGGTTCAATATTGGTTCAGGCTTCATTTCCTAATCCAGATGGTTTATTGCGTCCAGGAATGTATTCTAAAGTTAGTGTACAAACAGATTTAGCAAAAGATGCAATTATCATTCCTCAAAGATGTATTATGGAATTACAAGGTCAGTATACTGTTTTTATAGTAACTGATAGTAATAAGGTTGTAAGTCGTCCGATAACTCTCGACTATAAATCAGGTGATTTAGCTGCAATATCAGAAGGTTTAAAACCAGGGGATAGAATAGTTATTGATGCTTTACAAAAAGTACATAGTGGAGTTGTAATAAATTCTATTGATACTATCTTTAATAGTAAGGTGTTTTCTAATTACAATAAGTAATATTCAGGTTTGTAAAGGTTTCAACTTTACATCTTTAACAATATAAAGAAATTAATTATGTCAGAAAGTAAAGGTAACTTTTTTGTACACCGGCCAATTGTTGCAATGGTAATAGCTATAATAATAGTTATAGTGGGGGCAATTAGTCTTATAGGATTGCCTATTGAGCAGTATCCGAATTTAACGCCCCCTATTGTTCAGGTACAAGCATCGTATACGGGAGCAAATGCTCTTAATGTTGAGGAATCTGTAGCTACTCCGTTAGAGCAGGAAGTTAATGGCGTTGATAATATGATTTATATGAAATCGACCAATGCCAATGATGGAACAATGAACCTTCAAATTTCGTTTGATGTAGGTACAGATCCAGATATGAATACAGTATTGGCACAAAATAGAGTTTCAGCTGCTACAGCAAAATTACCATCTGTAGTAACAAAATTAGGTGTAACAACAAAAAAGTCTTTGCCAAGTACCTTAATGTTAATTACATTAACAGCCGATAATCCAAATTACGATCAAGACTTTTTAGGAAACTATGCCTTAATAAATATTAAGGATAAGTTAGCTCGTGTAAAAGGTATCGGAGAGGTTAAGATAATGGGAGCATCGGATTATTCAATGAGAATTTGGATAAAGCCTGACAGACTTTCTAAAATGGGCTTAACTGTTACAGAGTTAATAAATGCAATTAATGCACAGAATACCATTGTTCCAGGAGGTAAATTTGGAGCAGAGCCAGCTCCTGCAGGTACAGAGTTTACATATACTGTAAGAATGCCAGAGCGTTTTAATTCGCCAGAAACATTTGGAGAAATAGTGGTAAGAACTCTCGATAATGGTTCTCAAGTAAAATTAAAAGATGTAGCAACTATAAATTTAGGTGTAGAAACTTATAATGCTTATACTAGATTTAATGGGCAGACCTGTTCAATTATAGCACTGTATCAAGCTCCTGGAGCAAATGCAGTTGAACTTAAAACTAAGATTCTAGAAGAAATGGAAGTTCTTAAAAAAGACTTTCCAGAAAGTGTAAAATACACAGTTTCTATCGATACAGTAGCTCCTATTACAGCAGGTATTAGAGATATTATTGTGACATTAATAGTAGCCCTATTATTGGTTGTCCTTGTGGTATTTATTTTTATTCAAGATTGGAGAGCTACTTTAATACCAACATTGGCAATTCCGGTTTCTTTGGTTGGAGCCTTTATTTTCTTCCCAATGCTTGGCTTTACAATAAATGTACTTTCGTTATTAGGGCTTGTACTTGCAATTGGAATTGTAGTAGACGATGCTATTGTCGTAGTTGAGGCAGTCCAAGTAAATATTGCAAAAGGAATGACTACTAAAGAAGCAACTTTAGCGGCAATGAGAGCTGTAACAGCTCCTGTAATTGCTACAACTTTAGTTTTAGTTGCAGTGTTTATTCCTGTAGCGGGAATGGCTGGTATAACAGGTCTTTTGTATCAGCAATTTGCTATTACAATTGTAGTTTCTGTAATTGTTTCTTCGGTAAATGCATTAACATTAAGTCCTGCACTTTGTTCAATTATGTTAAAAGAGCCGAAACCTTATAAGGGGCCATTAGGCTGGTTCTTTGCAAAGTTTAATAAGGGTATGGACAAAACTACAGACTCATACATGAGTTTTACAAACATTGTTGGTAGGAAACTGAAACGTTCGGCAATTTTTATTGTAATACTTACTATTGGAGCAGTATTTTTTGGAAAGTTAGTGCCAGGAGGATTTATTCCTGAAGAAGATATGGGGTATTTCTTTGTAAATTATCAATTACCCGATGCTGCGTCATTGCAGAGGTCCGATGATGTTGCTAAGAAAGTAGAGGCAATATTAATGAATCATCCGGATGTAAAATATGTTACGAATGCAACAGGTTATTCAATTTTATCAGGAGCGATGGCTTCTAATCAAGGGTTTGCTTTTGCAAGCTTAGAGAATTGGGCCGATAGAGACAAAGTTGCTAAAGAAATTATAGAAGATATTAATAAGGCTCTTTTTGTAAAAGTTAAAGATGCTCAAGCATTTGCCTTTGGTCCACCAGCCATTCCTGGTTTAGGAAACGGCTCAGGATTTAGCATAATGATTCAAGATAGAGTTGGAAAAGATCCACAGTATTTATCAGAAAACTTAGTTAATTTTATTCAAGCAGCTTCTGCAAGACCAGAAATTGCGAGGGCATTCTCAACATTTCAAGCGTCAGTGCCTCAGCGTTATATGGATGTTAATAAGGAGAAAGCATTAAAAATGGGTGTGAATCTAAATGACTTATATACAACTGTAGGAGCGTTTATGGGAGGTTCGTATGTTAATGATTTTACTCGTTTTGGAAGATTGTATAAGACTTATTTACAAGCAGAACCTCAATATAGAAGCGAAGAAAAGGATATCAATAATTTCTTTATTAAGAATAAAAATGGTGATATGGTTCCTTTAGCGACTTTGGTTGATATTAAACCTGTTACTGGACCAGAGTATACAACAAGATTTAATTTATACCGTTCTGCAGAAGTTACAGGAGCGCCAGCGCCAGGTTATACTTCGACAGAGGCTATGGATGCATTAGAAGAAGTAGCGGCAGAAGTTTTACCACCAGATATGGGATATGCATGGAATGCAATGTCTTTCCAAGAAAAGAAAGCATCAGGTTCATTAGGAGTAATATTGACATTTTCATTATTATTTGTATTCTTAATTTTGGCAGCACAATATGAGAGTTGGTCTTTACCATTAAGTATATTATTAGGGACACCATTTGCAATCTTTGGAGCATTTTTAGCACTTTGGTTAGGGCGTTTAGGAAGTCCTACATTTGAAAATAATATATTTGCTCAAGTTTCATTTGTGATGTTAATTGGTATGGCTGCTAAAAATGCCATTTTAATTGTTGAATTTGCTAATGATGAATTTAAAAAGGGAATGAGTTTGTTCGATGCAGCTATGGTTGCCGCAAAATCACGATTTAGACCAATTTTAATGACAGCCTTTTCGTTTATTCTAGGTGTATTTCCGTTAGTAATAGCAACAGGATCGGGAGCAGAATCTCGAAAGGTTATGGGGATGGCTCTGTTAGGAGGAATGGGTTTAGCAACACTTTTAGGAGTATTTATGTATCCTATGTTGTTTGTGGCTATAGGTAAGCTTTTTGGTTACGAAAAGAAAAGAGATAAGTTAGCAGAGAATGAAAAATTAAAAGTTGAAAGTTTATAAAATTAAAAAAATGAAACTGACAAAATACATATTAATTATATTAGCGATAAGTTTATTAGCAACAAGCTGTAAGCTTGGTCCAACATATAAGCGTGAAGAGATAGTTGTCGCAGACAAGTATAGATATACAGCTAATGAGGATTCTATAGGAACTGTTGAGTGGTGGACTTTATTTAATGATTCTGATTTAGATACATTGGTAAGTTATGCTTTAGATAGTAGTTTAGATGTGTTAACTATGGCTAGTAGAGTGGAACAAGCTCGCTATAATATTGGTTTTACTAAAGCAGATCAGTGGCCTAAATTTGGTGTTCAAGCAGGTGTGCAGTCAGGAAACTATGCTCAATTTCGTTTACCATCAGAAAGTACAGGTTTTTCGGCAGGTGTTAATATGGCTTGGGAAATTGATTTTTGGGGGAAATATAGAAGCTTAAGTGATGCAGCAAAGGCTGAATATTTAGCAACAGAATTTGGAATGCGTAACCTTCAGGTTTCTGTAATTACAGAAGTTATAAGAAATTATTTTTTACTTTTAGATTATAAGGCAAGATTACAAATCGCTGAAAAAACCTTGGAGTCTAGAAAAGAATATTTAAAAATAATTCAGCAGCGATTTGATGTTGGTTATGCTCCTGAGATTGACTTAAATCAAGCTCAAATGCAGACTGCTATAGCTGAAGGGTCAATACCTGTTTATCAGCGATTTGTTGCAAAGGCAGAAAATACCTTAAGTATTTTAATAGGAAAGAATCCTGGTCCAATTATTTCGAAGAATACTATTTTTGAAGAAAAAAGTCCAGAAACAGTTCCTAATGGTTTGCCGTCAGAGTTACTAGAACGTCGCCCAGATATTTTACAAGCAGAAATGAACTTAATGGCACAAAATGAAAGAATTAGTGCAGCAATTGCAATGCGATTCCCTTCAATTTCTTTATCAGGTTTTTTAGGAGGAGCTAGTGATGATTTAAGTTCTTTTGTTTCCGATGGTTTGGCTTGGAATATTGGAGCAGGATTATTAGGTCCAATTTTTAATTTTAATAAGAATAAAAGACGAGTGCAAATAGAACGGGCAAAAACAGAACAAGCTTTATTTCAGTATAGAAAAACAATTTTAGTTGCTTTTAAAGAAGTGGAGGATGCATTAATTGATATTCAAACATATGAGCAAGAAATAACTTCTAGACAAGCTCATTACGATGCTGCATCAAATGCACAAGCCTTGTCTCAACAAAGGTACGATAAGGGTGTAACAAGTTATTTAGAAGTTTTAGAAACACAACGTCAGGCTTTTGAATCAGAATTAAATTTATCCAAAACTAAGCAAGAATATCTGAATGCATATATTAAATTATATAAATCGGTAGGTGGTGGATGGATTTCTGAAGAAGAGAAAAAGAAAGCTAACGAAACAAAATAATAGGTTATATGAGAAAATTTGTAATACTTTTTACGCTACTTGGTTTTGGCATGTTATTAAATGCGCAAAATTTTAAATTTGAATCTAAAGATACCTTGAATGGTAAAGCAAAAAATAGTATCGTACTTGGAGGATTTGTAAATACTATTTTTTACTACGATTTTGTAGGAATAAATAATGCATATCCGGCATTAAATATTACGGAAGTTCCTGTAGGTAAGGATGTTTTTAAAGAACCTTATATGAATTTTAATGCTTTTCAAACGCGATTAAAATTTAATAGTACACATCAAACGAAGATTGGAGAAATTCGGCTCTATGTCGAAAGCGATTATGTTAGTGGTACAGGTGCTTTTAGACTACGCCATGCTTTAATAAGTATAAATAAATGGGATATTGGACAGACCTGGTCAAATTTTTCCGATGAGGATATGTGGCCTAATATGACTGATTACGATGGACCTCCTACAGGGATGTGGCCTCGTCCTACGATGATTAGGTATAATGCTTTTCAAGGGGAGAAAAATAGTTTAAGTTTTTCTGTTGAGGGACCTTCTTTAGATTATGCCCAAAATTATAATATCGATACAGTTATTACAACGACTAATCAGAATGTACCCGATTTTACAGCAAGATATAGATATGAAACTGATAAGTTACACCTTCAGGTTTCTGGAGTTTATAGAGCAATAAGGTATAAGAATCAATTGGACTCTAATTTATTTTATGAATCGGGCTATGGAATTTCTATTTCATCAGGAATAGGTATAATGGGAAGGGATAAGCTTCATATACAAGCTACAGCAGGAAAAGGAATTGCTAGATATATGGTTGGTTTTGAAGGTAGAAACTGGGATGCTGTACCTACTGCTAATCATAATATCGAATTATTACCGACTTATGGTGGTTTTATAGGCTATGATCATTTTTGGAACAAGAAGAAAACTTTTAGTTCGACAATTGTAGCTGGTGGTGTATATGTTCAGAATAATGTATTAGAGAAAGTAGACGATTTTATGGAAGGTTATTGGGGTTTAGTAAATCTTTATTGGTATCCTGTAGATCATTTATCATTGGCAATAGAATATGTAGGGGCTTATAGAAAAGATTATCTTTCATTAGAAGGTTATGCAGATAGAGTTCAGTTAATGGTTATGTATAGTTTCTAGTTAATTTGTTATGTCAAAGTCAGTATTATTTATTATAATTTTTATTTTCTTGTCGTTTTTATCTAAAGCACAAGAGGCTTTGGATTCGATACAGAAAGATACAAAACCATATCTTAATTATTGGGTGATAATTCAAACTGATGTAATTTATGATATTAATAAGATGGATCCTGAATGGACGTCTTATTTTCGACCTTCCAAAATTCCTGTTAGACCAGGTCAAGCAGGTTATTACGAAACTCCAGGACATTTGTTTTTTAGCGTAAAGCCCTCTACATTTAAATTTGAGGGAGTTGTTCCTACGAAGTATAAATGGGGAGATCTTAAATTACGTTTTGAATTTGACTTGGTAGGAATGGGACCTTATGGTAATCAAACTGGTTTGAGATTTCGGTTAGCGTATGCTGATTGGGGAGCATTTAGAATAGGTAAGGATTGGTCAACCTTTATAGATTTGAGTAACTTCCCTAATATTTACGACTGGTGGGGGCCTTCTGGAATGGCTTTATTACCCGCTGTAACATTTAGGTATACAACTAAATTGTCTAGAAATAATTTATTAGAATTAGCCTTAGAAATGCCGGGCTCTGGTATTGATATGGGGGATATTAGACACGACAACCCTATTCTTGATCCAATTCTTGAAGATCATGAATTTAAGACTAAAGAACAAATCCCAGATTTTATAACTCGGTATACCTTGTCGTCACGTTGGGGTCATTTTAAACTGATGAGCTTGTTGAGGTATTTAGAATATGAATATCCGTCTATAAAAGATAAGGCGTATAATTCGTATGGTTTATTTGGTTGGGCTATTAATACTAGCCTAAATGTAAAAGCTTTTAAAGGAAATATAAGGTTGCAATCTGTATTTGGAAATGGATATGCCGGCTATAATAATGATGGAGGGGTTGAAATAGCGCCTGTTCTAGATGATAATCCAAGCACGCCTAATATTGTGGAATACAAAGCTGTAGTACCTTTTCAATATGGGCTAACCGCTTTTTATGACTATAATATTAGAAAGAATTGGTCTGGTTCTTTTGGCTATAGCGAAACCACTTATGACAATACTGATGGGCAGTCCAATGATGCGTTTCATAGGTCACAATATGTTGTTCTGCAAACGGTTTATACAATTCTTAAAGATAGATTTAAGGTAGGACTGAATTATCAGTATGGAAAAAAATATGAGAAAGATGGGACCAATGGTTTCGACCAAAGAATACTTCTAAACTTTACGTATAGTTTTAGTCAAGTTCGTTAAGTGTCTGCTTTATAATTCCCAACCTATTCCTGTAGATATTACGTAGTCATCAGGGTCTATACCATCAATAGGCTTAGTATCGTAGTTGTAATCTAATGATAGTTTAATATAGAAATCGTTTAGTAGTTCATACTTACTTGTAAGATTAATAGTTGTTCTTAATCTATACTTTTCTGTAATACTTGGGTAGAAAATAAGGTTGGTAAAAAAGGATAAGTCACCAGTATCGAACATATTTAATTCTATACCTAATTTCCCTTCTACACTTTTTCGATCGGTTAATGTATCGTTGTAATTTTCGAACGAATAAGCAATTCCTGTTGATGTGTTTAGGTAGATATGGTTAGTATGAATAAAGTATTTACCAATACTAACATTATAATTACTCCGTAGATTTAAGTTTTGTTCATTATTACTAAAATAATCGGCATCTATTGCTGCAAAATAATCACGTTTAAAAAACAACTTTAGGCCAGTTCCTGCATTTGTTCTTTTTGTTGGAACAGCATCTTTTTGTGTATTATGTACCGTATTTGTATAAGCTTTTATACCCCAAATATTGGAGTAGTAATCACCTTTAATATCACTATTTAATTGATGTAAGCTATTGGCTTTTGTAAAAGTGTAGCCAATATCCATGGATAAATTAATAACATCAAAGATATTTCCTGAACTGACATGTTTAAGGTAAATAATAGCAGAAGGAGTTGTCCGTACTAATCCAATCTTATTATCATCGATTATTATTGTAGCATCGCTTGTGTCTGTTCGGATAGCCCCATATAAACGAGTTCCATCTGATAAAATAATTCGATAATCTCTGTTAGAAATTATATTTGTAACCGTTAGCCATTCTATTTTAAAATCGGAGTCGCTATAAGCGGTTTCAAAAGTTAAAACACCTTTGTCCATGTCTTTAATTTCTCCAACAAGTATAGTGTTCTTATTTATAATTAAAGTATCGTTTTGAGCATCTGCAAGTATTACTACTAAAATTAATAATATGCTAAAAAGAAACTTTTTCATTAAATAGAATACAATTAGAAATATTTTTTAGTTGATTTAATAGCTTGAAACTCTTTTAAATAGAACGGCTCAAAATATGCTACATCTTCAAAGTTTTTAGAAATAAATTTATCGAAAGATAAACGAGACATATTTTGTGCAGAGACAAAAGGTTTGTCGATAAATATTGCGTGTTTGTGTTTAATCTCAGATTTACATTTTTCAGATCCTGTTCCGAAGAAGGTAATCGTTTGCTGGTTTAAAAGTTCTTCGAAAGAATTAGTGTCGATAATTTTAGCATGAGTTTCCTTTATGCAATTAAGATCAGAGGTGTATAAAGCTGTATAAACTTCCATTCTTCTAGCATCAATCATTGGACAAAAGATAGAGTTCGTTTTATTCTCTTGTATAGCACCCTCTGTCATCGCTTTTAGAGTGGGAATAGAAATAAGAGGGATGTTTAAACCATAGCATAAACCTTTTGCTACAGATATTCCAATTCTTAAACCAGTATAAGATCCAGGGCCTTCGCTAACAGCAATGGCAGATAAATTTTTTGACTTAATTTGATTTTGTTTAAGAATTCTTTCAATAAATACAGTTAATAATTCTGCATGAGTTTTATCTTCAAAACTTTCAATTAAATCAATTGTTTTTCCGTTCATCGATAATGCGACTGAACAAATATGAGTAGAAGTTTCTATGTTAAGTATATAATTCATTTGTACAAATAATTACACAAAGGTAGTTAATACAATTATAAAATAATTTACATCTACTCGGATTTTTATATTTATTAATGAATTTGGAGTATGTAGAAAATAAAATTAGTAGAATAGTTATTAATATGTTTGGTAGTAAAGTATTTAATGAATAATTTTGGGATAATAATTTTAAATAGCAAAAAATGAAGAAAAATCGAATAATTTACTTTTTAAGTATAATTGTTTTGTCAGGTTTTTGGGCGTGTAGTGGCTCTCAAGAAGGAACTCAACTTATAGAAGATGACGTTGTTGAACAAGAAAGTGTCGCAAATAAAGAAGCCTTAGGACAAGCAATATTTCAATTGCCATCACCTGTGGAATTGTTTATGTTTATGTGGGAAGATGGAGCCCCATTTAATGCAGCAAACTTAAATTCTATAAGTAATGCAAGTACATATGTTGATTCTAAGAAGAAAGCTATAAACCTTGGTGTTTATTCGGCAGATTTGGCTTATTGTACGATTTACGATAAGAATCAAGAAACTATGAATTTATTTTCTGCAACAAAGAGTTTAGCAGAAGATTTGGGATTAACAGAAGGTTTTGATCAGTCGATATTGGACAGAATAGATAAAAATATAGATAATAGCGATTCACTTTATCAAATAACAAGCGATTCTTATTCTAAAACACTTGTTTTTCTACAATCGCAAGGTCAAACACAGATTCTTCCATATATTATTTATGGAGGTTGGGTAGAGAGTGTATTTATTGCAACACAAACTGTAAAGAAATATAAGCCAGAGAGTGAAATTGCAATGAGAATCTCAGATCAAGGTTTACTAGTAGAAAATTTGAAAGAATTTTTTCAGTATATAGAAGCAAATGATAAGAATGCAACCTTAGTTCTTAAGGATTTAGAAGAATTAGATGCAATTTTCCAGAAAAGTTTAGATACAGAAGATGGTTTAATGTCTAAAGAGATTTATCAAGAGCTTAAAGGGAAAATTAAATCTATAAGAACAGAAGTTGTAAAATAAAACTAATTTGAAATAATCCTTAGAAATTGAATTAGAGTTTTCAAATTTAAAAATCAAGGAGAAAAGATAATGAATATGAAGAATTTATTTATATATAGTATTTTAGCATTTACCTTTGCAACATCTGTGCAAGCTCAGCGTTGCGATAAGTATAATAAGTATTGCGATGCTGATTTATACGATTATGATTATAGTGCTCAATCTGCTTTTGCACATTTATATCCTGGAGATACCATTCCTGTGAAAACAGTTTTATATGGTAATAAGGAATATCATATTACAGTATGCTCTGATTACGAAAATATTGTGTGGAAAATAGTTAAGCCATACAGAAGAACAGAGAAAAAGATTCAGTCGATAAGAAGAGATACAACCAATACATACAAAGTAGATGAGTATGGAGATAATATTGTAGATGAAGAAACAGGAGATTATATTATTGAAAATACAGAAATAACTGTTGATACAATTTGGAGTACAAAACGTGTTGCAGATGAAAAGTTAATGTTTGATAATAGTAAGGCTGTTGATTGGAAAAAACAATTAAAGAAGTCGCAACGAGCATTTATTTATGTGTATTTACCAATGGATGCAGATCCTGAAGGAGCTTGTGTTGCTGTTTTTATAGGTAGGAATACGCTTCAGAAATCTAAATTCTCAGGAAAACGTTCGACAGGAGAAGCTTATTAAAAGAATTAAATTAAGAATATTTAAGGTCAGCGTTTTGTTGACCTTTTTTTATGTTTAGGAATTTATGTAATCTGTCTTTTTGTCAGTAAAAAACATTATTAACTCTAATAAATTGTATCTTTGTAAATAATACAAAATAGATAGTTTGTGCTTTTATGGATACACAACAAATAAAACAACGCTTCGATATAATTGGTAATACTTTAGCTTTTAACAGAGCAATAGAAGTTGCTGTACAAGTTGCTCCAACAGATTTGTCTGTATTAATTACTGGTGAAAGTGGAGTGGGAAAAGAGAGGTTCCCTCAGATTATTCATAGTTATAGCCACAGAAAACATGCAAAATATGTAGCGGTTAATTGTGGAGCTATCCCAGAAGGGACAATAGACTCAGAGTTGTTTGGTCATGAAAAAGGGGCTTTTACAGGTGCTGTTGATAAACGTAAAGGTTATTTCGAAGTAGCCGATGGAGGAACTATTTTTTTAGATGAAGTAGGAGAGTTACCATTATCTACACAAGTACGTTTACTTAGAGTTCTTGAGACGGGTGAGTTTATGAAAGTAGGTTCGTCTATACCAGAAAAAACCGATGTTAGAATTGTTGCCGCAACAAATGTAAATGTTGTTGAAGCAGTGAAAAAAGGTAAATTTAGAGAAGATTTATATTATCGTTTAAATACGGTTCCTATTAGTTTGCCTGCTTTACGAGAACGAAAAGAAGATATTCCTATTTTGTTTAGAAAGTTTGCATCGGATTTTGCGGAAAAATATAGAATGCCCGTTTTACGTTTAGATGATAATGCAAAAGAAGCACTTATCAATTACAGATGGCCGGGGAATATTAGACAACTCAAAAATATTACGGAGCAAATATCTATTATAGAGAAAGATAGAATTATCACTTACGATACGCTTATTAAGTATTTACCATTAGAAACGAATTCATTACCAGCTTTATATAAAGACTCGTCAATTGACGAGAAAACATTTCAGTCGGAAAGAGAAATTTTGTATCAGATTCTGTTTGATTTAAAGAACGAGATGGCTGAGATGAAAAAGGTTGTTGCAGATATTGTTGGAGGGAAGACAAATGTTTCTACTCCTATTGTAGAAAAGCAAACTATTGAAGATAGTTTTGAATTGATTGATAAAGAGAATGTTGTGCGATCTCAGGCATTGGGATTTTCTCCAGAAGATTTACAAAATGCTGAAGATACTGAAGAGTTTGTAGAGGAATCTCTTTCTATTGAGGAAAAGGAAAAAGAATTGATAATTAAAGCTTTAGCAAAACATAATGGTAAACGAAAATTAGCAGCTGAAGATTTAGGAATTTCAGAAAGAACACTTTACAGAAAAATTAAAGAATATAAGTTGGAGTAAAATGAGATTTTCATTTATTAAAATAGGGTTTGTTGTATCTTTTTTACTTTTGCTACTTTCGTGTAAAATGAATTATTCTTTCTCGGGAGCATCTTTATCTCCAGATGTAAAGACTGTTACTGTCGAATATTTCCCCAATAGAGCTAGCTTGGTTTATCCTGTTTTAAGTCAGTCGTTTTCTGAGGCATTAAAAGATAAGTTTACCACTGAGGCTGGATTAAATTTAGTAAATTCTGGTGGTGATTTAGAGTTCTCAGGAACTATAACAGGATATAGACTATCACCAGTAGCTATACAGCAAAACGAAGCTGCTATGATGAGGCTGACGATAACAGTACAAGTGAAGTTTATTAATAATACCGATCCTTCACAAAATTTTTCGGAGAGTTTTAGTGAATTTACAGATTATCAAGCCGATCAAGAATTTTCGTCAGTGGAACCCGATTTAAATAGAGTGATAATTGATAAGCTTTTAGAAAAGATTTTCTTAAAATCTGCAGCTAATTGGTAATTAGATATTTATATTATGGATGTTAATGATTTTTATAAATACATAGAATCACCAGAGCTGTTGAATGCTTCTACTGTAGCAGAACTGCAAGAGGTTGTCGAGGTGTATCCATATTTTCAAACAGCTCACTTTTTATATCTAAAATCTTTATATAATCAGAACAATTTTAAGTTCAACGATCAGTTGAAATTTTCTTCGGTTCATGTAAATAATAGGAAAAAATTATTGTTTTTTCTTAAAAATAATCCAGTGCTTGAGCACAAAAAACAAGTAATTGTTGATGATGTTAAAACAAGTATTTCTATTGATAGTAAGAAGGTAGAAAAACAAGCAGTAATTTCTAAAGAATCGAAAAAAGAATTTTCTAAAAAACTAGAAAAGGAAAGTATTGAGAAATCAGATTCGAAACAAGAAAAGCATTACGTAAAGCAAGAGAAAGCAGCGAGTTCAATAGAAAGTTCGAGAAAATTGCCGAGTATTCAAGAAACACCTTTATCAGAAGAAAGAGTAGATAAAACGGGGGATTTACTTGCTAAGAAAAAGGACTTGTCAAAAAAAGAATCATTAGAGAGAAAGTCATTGAAATCGGAGCTTAAGAATAAGCCAGTATCTATTGAAACTAAAATAAAGAAAGAAAATGAGCTTGAACAAAAAAAATCTAAAGTTTTTACGGTTCAAGAAAAGAATTTAACCCCACAAGAGATTGTACAGAGGAGAGTTGATGAGCTTTCAAAAACGTCCAAATCAAAGGTTATTGTTTCGAAAGACCAAGAAAATAAATCCGTAAAATTAGAAAAGGAAAGCAAATCTGTAATTCAACCTCAGCCAATTGAGGATTTAGCAAAAAATGATGAGGATATTTTGTCCGATATTTCCGATTTAATACAAATAGCACCTCCAAGTGAGTATTTTTTAGAGGAACATAAGCCTGAAAAAACAAAGTCAGTTGAGAAGAAAGTTTCTAGTAAGTCGAAAGATATAGAAACGCATAGTTTTTCGTATTGGTTAAATTATTTGCAAAAATCAAATGAACAAACTCAAAGCGAAAAGATAATTAAGAAAAAAGAGAGTAAAGCAAAAAATAATACGAAAAAGTCTTTAATAGACAATTTCTTATCCGATAAAACATCGAAAAAGATAAAGCCTAAGAGAATTGAAGCAAAAGTTGAAGATTTAACTTCTCAGAATGTACCAAAAGAATCGGAAGAGGGCTTTATGACAGAGACTTTAGCGCAGATTTATATAAAACAAGCTTATTACGATAAAGCAATTGAATCTTATAAGAAATTAAGTTTGAAATATCCGAAAAAAAATACTTACTTTGCATCTCAAATTGAGAAAATAAAGAAATTACAATTA
>Ga0256827_10001310_pt1 | contig 15897 bp, 14 predicted proteins | sample CV84metaG_FD_185977 | JGI IMG/M metagenome (GOLD analysis project Ga0256827, IMG submission 185977) | Hydrothermal vent microbial communities from East Pacific Rise, Pacific Ocean - CV84 | ecosystem: Environmental > Aquatic > Marine > Hydrothermal vents | place: Pacific Ocean: East Pacific Rise... | reverse complement strand
TGATAAAAATGAGATAGATTCCCAAACATGGGGAGTAATTGCAATTCAAGGTTTAGCCCCTTACTTCTTTGAGACACGAGGAGCATTACTTATTGGAGAGCAAGGAGAAGTGGGATTACGTTTAGAAACAGAATATGAGGCTCTACTAACCCAAAAACTTATACTCACACCAAGTTTTAGTGCCGATTTATACTCAAAAGATAACCCATCTATGGGATTAGGTAAGGGATTATCAAACATCACAGCAGGAATAAGGCTACGATATGAAATTAAACGAGAGTTTGCCCCTTATGTGGGTGTAGAGTGGAGCAAGAACTTTGGAAATACGGCTGATTTTAATGACTTGGATAAGACTTATGCTGTGGCTGGATTGAGGGTTTGGTTTTAATCTGTTCCCAACTTAAATTGAGAACAGAAATAATCTTCTACTTAACAGCTTTCCCCAAATCCCACATTGGCATAAAGATACCCAATGCCATTAATAGAACCAAACCAGCAATAAAAAAGAGCATAATTGGTTCAATATAGGCTGCAAGGTTATCAATTAAATCTTGAAAACGTGCATCATAGTAGTCGGTTACTTTTCCCAACATTGCATCTAATTGTCCACCCTGCTCTCCTGCTCTAATCATCTGTAAAAGCATATTTTCAAACAGTTCTGTCTGTTCAAAAGCATCAGAGAGTGAGATACCTCTTGAGATATTAGCGTTTACAGTTAAAAGCTTCTCTTTTATATAAGCATTAGTTACCATATCAACCGCGGTATCTAATGCCTCGGATACAGGAATACCAGATTTCACCAACTCTCCAAAGACTAAAGTATATTGGTGCATAGAAGAGAAAAAGATAACTTTATGAATTAAATAAAATTTAGGATGCACTAAAATTTTATCAACTTTATATTTAAATTTTTCATCATTTTTATAATAATGAAGTAGACTATATACCATAATAATTAATCCACCCAAAAGGTATAGACCATAATGGTTTAAGATATTCTCTAAAAAAAGTAATACTTGTGTTGGCATAGGTAAAGCAGAATCAAATCGTTCAAACATCTCTTTAAACTTTGGAACAACAACCATAATCAAAATGGTAAATGCCACACCCATAGCTGCAAATGTTATTAGTGGGGTACGAATAGCCTTTTTAAACTTTTTAATATTGTCACGAATATTCTCTAGAATATCTGCCAATTTAGCATACGAACCAGAGATATTTCCTGTCTGCTCTCCTAGATTGGTCATAGCAACAGCAACATGCCCAAACTCCTCTTTATAAGGTTCGATAGAGTCTGCAATGGATTTTCCTGAGTTAATATCATTTCCCATATTCTGATAAATCTGCTTAAGTCTCGGGTTTTCAGTATTGTTTGCCACTTCGGTAATAGCATCATGAATAGAGATACCTGCATCTGTCATAACTGAAATCTGTCTAATCGCAGAAATTTTATTATTAAGCTGAATTTTTGGCTCAAACGATTTTTTAATATTTTTCATCATATTGTCTAATTGAGCCCCTGTAGGAGCAGAAGTCTCTACAGCTTTTTGAACACCTTGATTTGGATTATTCTGTTTTGCTATTCTTATAGCTTGCATTTTATTATTAGCTTTTACAAGCTCTATATGTTTTTTACCTTTGGAAAGAAGAGTTACATTAAAATATTTCATTATGAACGTGCCACCCTAATAATCTCTTTAGCTGTTGTTTTTCCTGCTAATGCTTTTTGAATACCATCTTGGAACATCGAAAAGAAGCCCTCTTTTTCTGCTTGAATTGCCAAATCCTCTTTAGAAGCACCATTAGCAATCATTGTAGACATAAGCTCAGATATAACCAAAACTTCTGAAATCATCTCTCGCCCTACATAACCTGAATCGTTACAGATAGCACACCCTTTTCCTTCGTAGAAGATTGCATTTTCAGGGACAAAATTTTTAATATCTTCATAAAGTTTTGGAGACAAAGTTGTCTTCTCTTTACAATTTTGACAAATTTTTCTTACTAGCCTCTGCCCTTGAATTGCAACCAAAGCACCAGAGATAAGATAAGATTCAATCCCCATATCTAACATACGTCCAATCGCAGCCAAAGCAGAGTTTGTATGCAGAGTAGAAAGAACCAAGTGACCTGTAAGAGCAGCTTGAATAGCAATACGAAGTGTCTCTTGGTCTCGAATCTCTCCAATCATAATCTTATCTGGATCTTGTCGAAGAATAGAACGCAAAGCATCTGGAAATCCTAAGTCTGCATTTTTATTAATCTGTACCTGTTGAATACCCTCCATTTGGTACTCTACAGGGTCTTCTACAGTAATGGTCTTATCTGTTACACTCTTAATCTCATTTAATGCTCCATAAAGAGTAGTTGTTTTACCAGAACCTGTAGGACCAGTTACCAATACAATTCCATAAGGGGCATGAATACCTTTAATAAACTTCTCATAAGAGATTTTATTCATACCTGCATCTTCTAGCTTTACCATTGATTTAGATTTATCAAGAATCCTCATAACAATTGACTCTCCAAAGAGTGTAGGCAGAGTTGAAACCCTAAAATCGAAAACTCTTCCATGTACAATTTTGGTAAATCTTCCATCTTGTGGTTTTCTCTTTTCAGCAATATCAAGATTAGATAAAAGCTTCATTCGTGAAGAGAGTGGAGAGAAAATAGCCTGCTCCATTCTAAAATACTCTTGTAAAATTCCATCAATTCTATAACGTACCAAACAGTAATGTTCTGTTGCTTCAATATGAATATCACTTGTCCCTTTTTCAATTGCTGCTTCTAGAATCAGATCAATCAATTGAACAACAGCAGGCAGAGCTTTCTCATCAACAACAACATTCTCATTACCTCCCTGCTCTAAATCTTGCTTAATATCATGAGTAAACTCTTCTACTTTCTCTTCTGTATCAAGTTGATTTAAAATCTGCTCTATCATCTCGGTACGAGCCAATACTGTAACCATAATCTTTCCATGAAAAAAGCGTTCTACTGCCCCTTTTGCTTCAAAATCATTAGGATTAGAGAGGGCAACAGTTACCTTTTCATCTTCAATATAAAGTGGCAAAACCTTATAACGAACTAACTGTTTTAGAGGTAGACGTTTAATTAATTTAAAATCAATCTTTACATCTCTAATATCCATATACTCCATATTAGCATCTTTGGCTTGTCTCTTTAGTAAATCGGTTGTATCAATACCTGATATAGACTCTAAATCTTTTAAATCAAAAGTACGTAAACGTAACTCTTTATTTAAAATCTTCTCCATCTCTTCAATATTTATCAATCTAACCTTTATAAGATTGGTAATGCTTACTTTACTCTCTCCATATCTGTTTATAAAAAGTTCTAATTTTTTTTCATCAAGAGCATTCTCTTTTATTAATAAATCTATAATTTTTTGCATTTTTTCTCCTATCTATATTGGTATCGTTTCGTAAATTTATTATCTTTATATATATCTATTACCATATAATAAAATATTTTTTTACTCTTTTTTATATATAATCTATATTCAATAGATTCATCTTCTTTATCTTTCAATCTATACACACCCTCTTTTAAACTATATTTTTTATCTAAAAATAGAGAGAATACCTTAGATAAAACAAAGTTCGTACTAGGAAGATGCAACTCTCCTAGTGGCTTTTTATCAATTAGTGCTTGTAGTAAAAGCTGTTTTTGCAGAAGTATTGTTCCAAAATAACTGGCATTAGCTCGTGCATCTTTAGTTTTAGTTAATGAGGTCATAGGTACAGCCACACGAGAGATATTATTGGTCTCTAAACAAGATAAGCCATAAAGAGTTAAGTAATTTTCTGATTCTCTATTTCTCTTTTTATATGCATACTTAAGTGCATAATCACACGCTTTATCATACTCTTGCTTCTCATATAATTTATAAAGTTTTGATAAATTTGATGAAAATAAAAAAGCTGTTGCGATTAACATAAATAATACTATTTTCATTATATTTTTCCACTTTTTATTTTTTCTATAGCTCTTTTAACTTTGGCTGATTTCGTTTTATCATAATAGGCTAATAAAATTTTAATAGCTTCAGTTTTCTTATCCATCTTAGCCTTTGATTGTGCAAAAATTATCCAACTCTCATCCAAATTAGAGTCTATTTTATTAGCTCTTAATGCCCAACCCTCCGATTTTTTATATGCTCCTTTTCTATAAAACTCTTTTGCTAAAAGAAGAGCCTCTCTTGGCTGTTTACTCTTTGAGAACTTCTCTTGCATCATCTCAATATAGTTTTTAGAACTAGAGTATAGATGAATCTTTTTCAAATGTGTTGTATCACGAGAGTTAGATTTAACCTTAGATAATTCTTTGGCTGTTAAATAGGTATTTGGTTTTGCACGTACCCCTTTAGAAACACTCTTTTTATGATGAGTAACAACAGGTTTATAGCTCTTAGCTTTTTCTCTCTCCATATCAATAATAGGAATAATAGGTTCTAAAGACAACTCCTCTTTTTTACCTACATTCAATGCAATAGTAGATAGCGGAGAAGGTGTTAAGATAGTTATATTCTTCTCCTCTTGCTTAATAATAGGAACTACTTTAGATTCTATATGATTAGAAGCAATTTTTTTATTAAATAACATATCCTCTAACTTATCAAAATGTACTCCTATAAAATAACCTCCTGCTATAAAAAGAGGAAAAAGAAGAAATATGAATGTAGAAGAGCCTACTTTTTTTGCTTTATATTTAAACCATCTCTGTTCAAGTTTTTCTATTTTATCCATGAATATATCCTAATCGTATTCCTGCCATCTCCAAAATTTTTCTAGAGAATTTTCTTTTTGATATCTTATGAGGTTCTATCTCATCATAGTATTCATAAATATCAAAAACTGTATAGAGATACTTATTTGTCTCTCTAAAATTTCCTCGTGTACAAGAGTGTATATATTTAAAATCTTTTTTACTTAACATATTTGCAACCTCCATAAACCCTTTTTTTATCATCTTTTTTTTAATATAGAGTTCTAAATCCGAAGGAGTAGCATTAATCATCTCAATTACTTCCCAAATACGTGTTTTAAAATGCTCTTTTGCAATCACCTCTTCATTATCTGTTTTATGTAAAGTAATTACAAACTTAACAACTCTTGTATCTGATAAAAGTCGTATCTTTTCCATTAAGGATTCACTATATAACTGACACTCATCAAGTAAAAAAATAATCTCTCTTTTATCTTTTAAACTTTTACAATATTTTAAAAGACCATCAAAATTAACTTTCATATTTTGAGGAATAGATTGAGAAGAGATAGATTCAAAAATACGTCGTAGAAACTCTTTTTCACTTAAGATAGGGGCATCAAAGTAGTGTATCTCTCTACTCTCTTTTAGATTATGATAGAGCTTATTAAGAAGCATACTTTTACCTGTTCCAGGTCTACCAAATAGTAAAAGCATTTTAAGTGGTTTCTCTAAACCACTCTCTAATATCTTATAATTGTAAGTTGCATACTCCAACTCTACATAAGCATCTTTTTCAACACTATCTATAAAAATATCTTTTAAAGCTCTATACTGGCTACTCATAATTTAACTTTTTGTAGCCTAAATCTTCGAGCGAAAGTTCCTTATTATTCTTAATAATATGAGGTGTAATAATTAAAACCAGCTCATCAACATTCTCAATCTTTACCTCTCGTTTAAAGAGATGTTCTAAAAGAGGGATATCCCCAAGTAGAGGAACTTTAGAAATTTTTGTACCTGTTTTTGATGAGATTAATCCCCCCAAAATAACATGCTCTCCATCTTGTAATGTAACCACTGACGAGATTTGCTTTCTTGATAAATCTGGTGGAATATTTCTAGAGCCTGAACCATCACGACTTACGGTATTTAAAGTATCTGAAATAGAAGGATTAATTTTTAATGTAATCGCTCCACTCTCTGATATTTCAGGAGTAATATCTAAAAGAATACCTGCAAAAACAGAATCAATAGTCTCTCCTGTCTGTTGAGAGCCTCCACCTGCTGAACTTTGAAGTAGAGAGGTTGATTGAATTTTATAGAAAAGTTCATTACCTACAGAGATTAATGCTGGCTGATTGTTTAATGTTAAAATTTTAGGATTAGATATAGATTTTACATCTCCTTGTGTTTTTAAGAATTTAACAATATTATTAATTTGAACAGAACCTCTTGTAATAATCGCTCCTGAATGTTTTGGCTCAGTTCCTGATGCAGAAGAGACATCACCAATAGAGAGTTCGCCACCATCAGTCAAAGAGCTAAGTTCTGATATATTTGTCTGTATCATACTAGCACTAGCAATAGCCATATTCTGAAAACTATAAAGCTGTTCCCAATCTACTCCAGTACTAAAACTATCATCAAAAGTTACACTTAATATCTTAACATCAATCAAAACTTGACTCTTTAACTGTTTTGTTAAATCATCAATATAAAAAGAGATTCTCTCAAGCTGTTTTGCTGTACCTGTTACGGTAATCATTCCCGCTTCAGGATTTATAATAGGTGTAGGTGCAGTATAAGCATCTTCTGGTCTGTTTAATAGAGAGTGTATCTCTTTTTCTATTTTAGACCAAAATTGAAAATCATCACTACTCTCAATAGATACACCTGTCTTAGAACCTGTACTATCATCTCCACCTGAAGAGCCACCTGAAGAGGAAGCCTTTCCAGAATTGGCAATAGTAACATGAGCATTACTTGTTCCTTTTCTATCTCCTGCAATATAGTGTAGTTTAAAAGTTTGTGTATTTAAATATGATATTCTAAGTCTTGAATCTTCTAATATATACGAAATATCATTTTCAACTAAAATAGTATCTAGAAACTCATCCAAAGAGGCATTATTCAACTTTACATAGTATAATTTATCTGCCAATCTTTTTTTAGCTTCACTATCTTTTACTATTAGTGTTAATCCACACTCATCTGCTATATTCTCAACTACATCTGCAATTGTCAAAGCACTATTAAGTGTTGCTGTAAATAGTTGTGATTCACAACTATTTGCTTTTGCTGGGAGTGTCAGCATTGAAAAAAGACCTCCTATTATTAAAAAAAATTTTAAATTATTTTTTAAATAAATCATTGTTTATCTCCTTAGTGTAACTTCATATATTTTTTCTTCTTTAAGTGGAGTATTTTATTCCCCTGTGGGCTCTGTAGAGTTACACTGTTCTTGCTAACATGAGTAACTGTATAAAAATCTATTTTAGACCCTTTTTTATACCATTTTTTATTAATAAAAGCAGAATTATTAAGTATCGCTTCAAGCGTATAAACTTTCTCAATAACCTCTTTTATCTCAATAATCTCTTCTTCCTCTTCTTCTGTTAAATTATCTTCCTCTTTTTTTATCCTAACCAGAATAAAAGGATTTACAGTTGCTTCAAGTTTTTCAAGCTTAATACCTATTCGTTCCTCTTTTATCTCTTCTATCATTCTCGTAATTTTTTCTGACCCAATAGAGCCAGACCACAAAAAAGATGAGAGTAAAGAGAGTGTTATAATTAATTTTTTCATTAGTGGTTAATCCCCCATACTGAAATATTAACATCTGCTACAACACTAGTACGTTCTTCATTTAAAGTAATAGAAGAACCATAAATATCGGTAACTAAAACACTCTTTTCAAGTTTATTAAAAAACTTAACAATATTTTTATACGGACCCGTACAACCAACAGATATTTGTAAGATATGACCAAAGTTACCACTATTGTTAACATACTGATTTTCAATATAGTCTATCTTTACCTCTTGCTCTTTGGCTTGGCGTGTAATCGAGTTTAAAAATTTTGACCAACTCTCTTTATTAAACATCAATGGAGATAACTCCTCTAATTTAGAAGAGATAAATGTAATCTCACTATGAGAGCTATTAATACTTTTTTTTAACTCAAGAATCTCTCTATCATACTTTTTAATATAAAAATCTCTATCATTATGCTGTGTAATACTCTGTAGATACTGTTTATTACTTGCTATACTCTTTTGAAGTCTCTCTTTTTTACGAACAGACTCTTTATATTGCTCCTCTGCATAAGGTAGGAAAAGACTATATGACATATAGCCAATAACCACAAATACCATACCAATAAGCATCCACTTCTCATTATCGCTCTTAGCTTCAAAAAAGCTATCTAAATTATTTAATAAATTAATCCATGCTTTCATCTGTAGGTAACCTTTAAAATTCCACGATAAAGATGATCTTTATTGTCAATCTCAATACGTTTAATATCTATATCTTTAATATTTAGTGAGTACTCTTTAGAGATAAACTTAATATATTTTGTAATAAATTTCTCATCACTGCTTAAAAGATGTAGAGTAAATTCATCATCATTAGATAATATTTTTTCAACATGTACAGAGTACTTTGTTAAATCTTTTGCAAAAGTGTGAAGAAATCCAGATTTAAAATTATAGTTGACCTTCTTTTTATGAATAGAAGTTAAGGTCTGAGCTTTAGCTTCAAAAATTGCTTCTAAATCTTTTAATTTCTTCTTTTCACTCTTAATAACAACTTGTTTATCTTTTAAGATTTTTTTATATTTTTGAACCTCTTTAGTAAGTTGCTTATTATCTTTATTTAATTTTAAGTTATACGCTTCATTCATATATGATGGAACCAAATAACCCAAAGGAACTCCAATAGCAAAAAGAGAAGCACCAATAACAGATAAAATAAACTGCCCACTAGAACGTTTTGTAAAAATAGGTGGTCTAGGATGTGAGCTTATATTTAATGTGCCTTTAGAATCTTCTAGATAATCTAAACCTGACTTTACCATTAAATAGTGAAGTTGATCAACATACCACTCATCATTTTTAATATCAAAATTAAAATCCAGATTAAAAGTAGGAATTCCTAAATAGTTATATCCATAGTCACCTAAACCAATAATAGGACTCTTTACAGAACCTAAAAATAGTTTAGAGATATTTGGAATGTTATAAGCACGCTTAGTATAGATAATAATATCATTAATCTGTAAAAAGACCTCTCCAAAAAGCTTCATAAGATTTTGCTGATAGACTGAATTGGTTGTCTTTAAGCCTTCAGACTCTAAAACCTCATAAAACTCCTCTTGATCAATTTTCTCTCCAACCAAAGCACAATATTTATCATAAATCTGCTCCAAAGAGAACTCAATTGACTTAGAGTAGATAAATATACCATCTTTGTAGACTGTTACAAAAGCATCTTTCATAGTAAAGTATATATAACAGTGAGCATCTCTATTTTCAAGAATATTGTTATTATAGAGAGTACCATAAAGAAGTGGTGCAGGTATAACCAAGTCAATAAACTTAGTCTCTTCAACAATTGGTGCAAGTTTCAAACCTAAATTATCAGGTTCAGAGATAAAAACATTATAAATAGCAGAATTTTCATCATTATTTGCTTTTTGATGATGAATTGTATACTCTTTCTCTTCATCCAAACCTAACTCTTCATAGGCTTTCATGTAGATAGTATCTTCAATCTCTTCTAAGTCTGCATCATAACCAAGATCTAGAGAAGCTATAATTAAATCTTTATTCGTTGCATAGGCAATTGTAAAGTTTTTATCATTATAGGTCAATCTATCTATTTTTTTTAATTCTTGATTCTTATATTCATAATAGCTATTAATATAAGGATTCATGGTAATAATATTTTTATATTTTTTAATTCTAGGGTCAACATTTTGATTTGACATAATTTTTAATTTACCATTCCTTTATAAGATAATAAAAATTATATTAACAACAGAATTAATTATCGCTTACTATTTTGAATTAATTTGAGAGTTTTCTTAAATATATATATTAATATAACATTATCTGTTAATATTAATATATAGGAGATTATATGGTTATTTATTGTTTATAAATATGAAAAAAGCTTTTTATTAGAAGATATAACCCATATCTTCCAAGCCTCCACGTGATTTACTCCAGCCTTTCTTAACCGCTACATGTAAATCTAAATAGATTCTTTTACCTGAAAAGAGCTCCAACTGTTTTCTAGCCAATCTTCCAACACGTTTTATACCCTCTCCTCTATTTCCAACAATAATACCTTTTTGTGTCTCTTTCTCTACTATAATAGTAGCATAGACCCTATCCATATTATCATCTTCATCTATCTTCTCTATGGTTACATCTGATTCATAAGGAATCTCATCAGAGAGATTTTCAAAAATAGATTCTCGAATCAACTCTTTATAGATATCTCGAACAAACTCTGTAGTAGTAATATCGGTATCAAAAAATGCAGGAGATTCAGGAAGATGTTTAACTACCTCATCAAGTAGTGGTTTTTTACCAACTTTTTTATTAACAGAAAAAGGAATAATAGCTTCAAATTTATCTTGATATTTTTGATACTGTCCCAATTTTTCTAAAATTTTTCCTTGTGGTACATGATCCATTTTAGTTAACAAGATAATATGTTTTACTTTTTGACTCTCTTTAAGTGCTAAAAACTTCTCATACTCATCAAGTCTATCTGTAATAGGTGCTAAAAAGAGAATTAAATCACTATCACCCATCGCTTTAAGTGCCTCTTCTAACATAAACTCATTAATCAAACGCTCTTTTTTGTGAATACCTGGAGTATCCACAAAAATAAGTTGATGCTTATTGTGCATCACAATAATATTCATACGTTTTCTTGTTGCTTGAGCTTTTTTAGAAACCATTGCCAATTTTTCACCTACTAGAAAGTTAAGTAGTGTACTCTTTCCTGAATTAGGTCGCCCAACAACGGCAATAAATCCTGATTTTGTCATCTGTTTCCTTGCTATAATATATATCGTGTTGTATCTTCGTTATCTACAAGTTTTTCAAGTTTCTCTTCAATCAGAGCCTCATCAACTACAACACTTTGTCCTTTAAACTCATCTGCATTAAAACTAATATCTTCTACTATTTTTTCCATTATAGTATGAAGTCGTCTCGCTCCAATATCTTCTGTCTTCTCATTAGCAACAGCAGAGTATTTAGCAATAGATCGAAGAGCTGTCTCTTCAAAACTTAACTCAACACCCTCTACACCTAATAGTGCTTCATACTGTTTAATCAATGAATTTTTAGGTTCTGTTAAAATTCTATAGAGTGCCTCTGCATCTAATGAATCAAGCTCTACTCTTAGTGGGAAACGCCCCTGAAGCTCTGGAATAAGGTCACTTGGTTTACTTAAGTGAAATGCACCTGCTGATATAAATAGAATATGGTCTGTTTTTACCATACCAATTTTGGTCTGTACATTTGAACCCTCTACAATAGGAAGCAGGTCACGTTGAACACCCTCTTTACTTGGGTCTTGACGAGAGCTAGAGTTGGCAGGAACAGCAATTTTATCAATCTCATCAATAAATACAATTCCTCCCTCCTCTATCTTTTTAAGTGCTAAATCTTTGAGCTTCTCTTCGTCAAAAAGTTCTGAACTTGCCTCTTGAGCCAAGATAGATTTTGCCTGTTTAACAGTAACCTCTTTCTTTTTACCCTTTTTATTTAGTCCACCAATCACCTTAATAATAGACTCTTGTACATTTGCCATCTCTGGTGGAATATTTCCACCACCCATAACATCAATAGTTGGAGCAGGCATATCTACCTCTATCAGCAAGTGGTCTAATTCACCTTTTTCAAATTTTCTCTGCATCTTGGCAAATGATGCCTCATAATCAGATTGCTTCTGCTCACTCGCACCAAGTGGAAGTGGTGGCAGAAGTTTTTCTATAATTTTATTTTCAATATAAGCCTCAATCTTTCCTTGATTTAACTCATTCTGCTCTTCTCGAACCAGTTGTATCGCATTAGCAGCTAAATCACGAATCATAGACTCTACATCACGACCAACAAAACCAACTTCCGTAAATTTACTCGCCTCTACTTTAACAAAAGGTAATCTCATCATAGTCGAAAGCCGTCTTGCAATCTCTGTTTTACCGACACCTGTACTACCAATCATCAAGATATTTTTAGGCATTACATCTTTTTGCATCTCTGCATCTAACTGTAAACGTCTATAACGGTTACGAAGTGCCACAGCAATAGTCTTTTTTGCGTTACCTTGACCGATAACATACTTATCTAAAAAAGATACAATCTCTTTTGGTGTAAGGTTGGTTGGAATAGTGTTACTCAATTATAGCTCCAATAGTTTTATATTTGTATTTGTATAGATACATAGTTCGCCTGCAATAGTCAAACTCTCTTTTACTAAATCTCTTGCTGACATATCAGCATGTTTATCTAATGCTCTCGCAGCTGAAATAGCATAGTTTCCACCAGATCCAATCGAAGCTATCTTTCCATCTTCAGGTTCAACTACATCCCCTGTTCCTGTTAAAATAAAAATATGCTCTTTATTTAACACCAACATCATCGCCTCTAATTGACGAAGATGTTTATCTTTTCTCCACATTTTACTAAACTCAATAACAGACTTTAGTAAATCACCTTTTTTCTCATTCAAAATAGTCTCAAACATATCAAAAAGATTAAAGGCATCAGCTGTACTTCCTGCAAAACCTGCAAGAATTTCACCTTTATATAGCGAACGAATTTTAGTGGCATTTCCTTTTAAAACAGTATTGCCAAAGCTTACCTGTCCATCTCCACCAATAACAGCATTATCTTTGCCTTTATAGGCAAGTATCGTTGTTGCATGAAACACTCTACTCTTCTCCTACAATCTCAACTTCTAAAGTAGCATGAATTCCATGACCCAACTTAATATCTACTTTATGTTTACCAACAGTTTTCAATGCTTTTTTAAGCTCAACTATTTTTTTATCAATCTCAATATTCAATTGTGCTTTCACACCTTTGGCTATATCATCTTTACCTACAGAGCCTTGAATTCCTGCAGGAGCTAACTTTTTAGCAATAACTATTTTATTAGCCTCTAACTCAACTTTCTCTTTTTTAAGACGAGCTAATGTATCGGCTAACTCTTTAGCAATACGCTCTTGTTCTGCCTTCCAATTTTTAACTACGGTAGGTGTTGCTAATTTTGCCATACCCTTACCAATTAAGAAGTTTTGACCATAACCATCTTTAACATCTTTAATCTCGCCCTTTTTTCCTAAGCTTTTAACGTCTTTTATTAATAAAACTTTCATAAATAATTCCTTATAGTATTATATTTTACATATATTTATTATAATCCATAATTTTAGCAAGTTTTTTTTAGAGATGAGTTATAATTTTACCTATTATTTTTATAAAATAACACAAATTGTTATTTATAATTAATATTTATTACTATATAATGGAATTCATGAAAAGTCTTATATATTACATATCACAAAAAATATACGCACCAAATGTAAAGATAGAAGTAACAAAAGAGCTCTATAACTTTACGCCAAAAACTTTAATATCTACTATCATATTGTCTTCAATCTTTTTTTATGTCTTCTTCTCACAAGTTCATAATGTATACCTTCTATTTTTTTGGTTTTTAGCTGTTACACTTTTAATGTTAAGCAGACTCTATGACTATATAAAATTTCAAAAATCAGATAAAAGAAGTTATCTTAAATGGTACACTCTATTTAAGATAAAAGCTTCTCTAAATGCTCTATTATGGGGAAGTACAGCTATTATATTTTTTCCTTATCTTAATGAAAACTATCAACTAATCATGATACTTTTTCTCTCTGGATTAGCAGGAGGGGTTACGGGATTCATATTTGATTTTAAAATCTCCTCTATCTTTATCAGTTTCCTTCTGATTCCCCTCTTTTTTGTACTCTTTTTTTCATCTCTATCTTATTCAGGAATGATACAGATTATACTTTTTCTATTCTATTCTCTACTCCTAATAGCAAACAAACATCTTAATCAGCTCTTTTTTGAGACCTATACCAACCAAGAGCGTTATAAAATAACTCAAGAAGAGCTTCAGATTAAAGAACAGAAATTAAATTCACTTCTTGAACAAGCACCTGTTGGAATTTTTTACTATAACAAAGCATTAAAAATTTTTAAATATAATCATCTTTTTCATAAACTTTTTGGACTAAAGAAGAATATAAATGGATTTGACCTAAATGGATTAAAAGATAAACAAGCTGTCTCAATTATGAAAAATATCTTAAAAGATAGAGCATCAGAGCATGAAATTGGTTCATACAATCTCTCTTTTCAACGTAAAAAAATTTGGTTAGAACTTACCTGTTCTGCACTATTAAATGAGCATAGAGAAGTAATTGGAGGCATTGGAATTATTGAAGATAAGACAGTTGAACATGAGGCATATGAAAAAATAAACTACATCTCACTACATGATAGTTTGACCTCTCTTCCTAACAGAAGAAGCTACCAAGAGTATATGAATAAAATTATACTACAAGAGAAACATCAATATCTCTACTCTATTCTCTTCTATATGGATTTAAATCACTTTAAACAGATTAATGATACCTTTGGACATGTTGTAGGAGACAAACTACTATTAGAAGTCGCACAAAGACTACAAAGACTTAATATATATGAAAAATATCTCTCTCGTATTGGTGGAGATGAGTTTATATTAGTTGTCCCTTTTACAGAAGAGAATTTATCTCTTAGTCGAGAAAAAGCTCAAACTATTGCATTGGAGATAAAAGAGATATTCAAACCTGCTTTTGAGATAGAGGGATTGGATCTCTTTATGACTACAAGCATAGGAATTGTTATTATTGAACCCAAAAGTGATAACACCGAACAGATTATTCGTCAAGCAGATATGGCAATGTATCAAACCAAAAGAGAGGGGTTAAATAATATCCGTTTCTATGACCACTCTTTAGATATTAAACAGCAAGAGCTTACAAATCTTCAACATGATCTAAAATCTGCCATAAGTAATAATCAACTAGAGCTATACTATCAACCAATTGTTGATATAAAAAATAATAAACTTAATGCAATAGAAGCTCTATTACGTTGGAATCATCCACAAAAAGGGTTGATTATGCCAGATATGTTTATTCCTATGGCAACAGAGTCAGGGCTTATTACAAAAGTTGGTTGGTGGGTTGCAAAAGAGGTCTGCAAACAACTTGCCATTTGGCAAGCACAAAAACGGATTAAATTTGATTATGTCTCAATAAATATAAATGCCAGGCAACTAAACGAAGTCAATTTTGTTAAGCAACTTGACACATGTATCAGGCAGGGAGAAATATCCCCATCGCTCTTAAAATTAGAGCTAACAGAAACTACACTTTTAGATAACTACTCAAATACACAAGATATTATTAAAAACCTAAGAAAACGAGGAATAGAGTGTAGTATTGATGATTTTGGAACAGGTTATTCATCTCTCTCTTATCTTAAAAAATTTGCATTTAAAGTACTTAAAATTGATAAAATATTCATCAAAGATATGATGACAAATCAAGATAGTCAAGAGTTAATTAAAAGTATTGTCGCAATTGGAAAACAGTTTAATTATAAAATAATAATAGAAGGAGTAGAGACCCAAGAGCAGAAAAAGAAGCTTATGGAGTTTGACAGTAATGTATACTATCAAGGGTTCTTATGCTCTAAAGCAATTCCTGCAAGAGAGTTTGGAAAAAAATTCCTATAGAGTGTGCGTTTTACAACGCACCATCACAAACAGAGTAAGCAACACCCTCACGAATACCATCATCTATAACCATAGACTCTTTAAATCCACTAATAGTATAAAGCTCTTCATAAATCAATACACCAGAAGCAATAAGATCATCACGTCCAACACCAACTGCTTTTACTCTATCTTTATGACTCATAGTTAATAATCTCTCTAGCTGTTGCACCAAATCTTTTTGGCTTAAATGTGTTCCATGAATCTTGTTTGCATCATATGTATTATAATACATACCATGCTTCATTGAGGCTATAGTAGTAGGAG
>Ga0256827_10001309_pt1 | contig 15902 bp, 15 predicted proteins | sample CV84metaG_FD_185977 | JGI IMG/M metagenome (GOLD analysis project Ga0256827, IMG submission 185977) | Hydrothermal vent microbial communities from East Pacific Rise, Pacific Ocean - CV84 | ecosystem: Environmental > Aquatic > Marine > Hydrothermal vents | place: Pacific Ocean: East Pacific Rise... | reverse complement strand
TTTATCGGCACCGGGGTGCTCTTTTTGCTGGAGAAACCGCACCCTTAACTTATCCAGTGACAGCAAGGCCGTTTCTGAGCCGGAAAAGAAACCGGAGAGCCCCAGCAAGGCAAGCAGTGCCAGCAACCGCCATAATAGTTCATCGGACATCAAGATTTCCAATCAGGTGTATATTTACAAAATCTAACTCTGCGACGGCAGTTTAACTTAAACTTACAGAAAGGGAAAGTGCTTGCTTTGCGGTCGATTGAAAGACATGATATAAGCCAAAATATCCATCGACGAAAGAAAAACAATGACCATGACAGATCAGTTTAAATCAGCACAACAGCAACATCAAAAGCTGGCAAAACAGCTCCAACATCATAACTATCGCTACCACACCCTTGACCAGCCGGAGATTACCGACGCTGAATACGACCAGCTGATGCAACAGCTGTTGGAGATTGAAAAGCACTATCCTGAGTTAGTGACCCCCGAATCCCCCTCGCAACGGGTTGGCAGTGTGCCTCTGCAAGGGTTTGTCGAGGCAACCCATGCCAGCCCGATGCTCTCCCTTGAAAATGCCTTTAATGGTGAAGATTTAAAAAACTTTGATGGCAGAATCAAACGCTTCCTCTCCAGAACCGAAGACCTGGAATACATTTGTGAACCTAAACTGGACGGAGTTGCGGTGGCTTTAACCTATCAGCAGGGAAAACTGGTCCGTGGCGCAACCCGGGGCAATGGAATGACCGGTGAAGACATCACCCAGAATGTTCGAACCATCGGCGCCATCCCCTTACAGCTGACAAATGATTTTCCTGATCAATTGGAGGTTCGTGGAGAAATCTACATGGAGCTGGAAGCTTTCCGCAAGCTGAATCAACAGCGCCGTGAAGAGGGGGAAGCAACCTATGCCAATCCCCGCAATCTCACTGCTGGCAGTTTGCGGCAGCTCGATGCCCGACTGACGGCAGCCCGCCCACTGACGATCAGTTGTTACGGCGTAGGTGAGCTTTCGGGAGAAGCACCGGAAAGCCACCTCCAACTGCTAAAAGAACTCCATCACTGGGGACTCAAGGTTAATCTGGAAACGGTCATCGTTGCTGATAATATCAGCGGGGTTATTCACCGCTATAATGAACTTCAACAACTACGCGATCAGCTCCCTTATGAAATTGACGGGATGGTGGTCAAAGTTAACAATCGCGAGCTCCAACTGGAACTTGGGGAGAAAAGTCGCACCCCACGGTGGGCCATCGCCTGTAAATTCCCGGCCCGTCAGGAAGAGACGATCCTTGAATCGGTTCGTCTGCAGGTGGGGCGTACCGGAGCCGTGACCCCGGTTGCCAACCTGCGGCCGGTCAATGTCAGCGGGGTTACCGTCTCCAGCGCCAGTTTGCACAATTGGGATGAAATCAGCCGTCTGGACATCCGGATTGGCGATACAGTCATTGTTGAACGGGCCGGGGATGTCATCCCGGATATTGTCCGGGTGGTCAAAGAAAAACGGACCGGTAGCGAAACCCCGATCACGGAGCCGGACCAGTGTCCGGTTTGCCATTCACCGTTATTGCGCGAAGAAGGTGGGGTCGTTCCCCGTTGTCAGAATTTGAGCTGCCCAGCACGATTAAAAGAGGCTCTTAAACACTACTGCTCCCGTGGAGCAATGGATATCGAAGGGCTCGGAGACCGCCTTATTGACCAGATGCTGCGATTGAATCTGGTCAACAACATTGCCGACCTCTACCGCCTCACAAAAGAGGACCTGTTTCAGTTTGACCGGATGGGAGACAAACTGGCAGACAATCTGTTGCAGGCGATTGCCGCAAGCAAACAACGCCCACTGGAAAATTTTATCTTTGGCCTTGGAATCCGCCACGTCGGCAGCCACCTGGCGAAAGTTCTCAGCCGCCAGTTCAACACCTTGGAAAGGCTGATTGCTGCCAGCAGCGAAGAGCTGCTCGCTATTCACGAAATCGGCTCTCAGGTCAGTGACAGCGTGATCCGTTTTTTTGCCGATGAAAATAACCGAAAACTGCTCAAAGAATTGGCTGAGCTCGGACTCAATCCTCGCAGTTCACAGCAGGCAGACAGTAATCGCCTACAGGGTAAAACCTTTGTCTTTACCGGATCATTGGAACATTTCAGTCGCAAAGAGGGGCAGGCACTTGTTGAAGCACAGGGAGGCCGGGCGAGTGGATCGGTCAGCAAAAAAACCACCTATGTTGTAGCGGGACCGGGTGCCGGCAGCAAACTGGCTAAAGCAGAACAATTGGAGATAAAAATTCTCAGCGAGGCAGAGTTTCTCGAATTGATTGAACAAGAGGATTAAAAATGGCAATGGTTCGAGCAGAGCTCAATGTTACTGGCAGAGTTCAAGGGGTCTGGTTCCGCCAGAGCACCAAAAATACCGCAGAGCAATATGGGATCACCGGCTGGTGCCGGAATAACCTCGATGGTTCAGTTGAGGTAGTTTTTGAAGGGGAAGAGATAGCGGTTAAAGCAGCGATCAACTGGTGTAAAGTTGGCCCTGAACTGGCTCGGGTCGATAATCTGCAGATCGAATGGGAAAGTGCCACCGGGGAATTTTCCAGATTTGAAATTTACTAACCGGACAAGGCAATAGAAATCATGGTTCGTGAAATTAAAGCGACAGTGGCAAAAGAGGAAACCTTTGATCGGCTGGAAATCCGTCTGGGAAGGGTTATTGCTGTCGAGGATGCCCCTGCTGCACCAAAGAAGGCGTACAAACTCACAATTGATTTTGGCAAGTTCGGAACCAGAACCAGCGTCGGCCGTTTCACCTGCCACACCGCAGCAGAACTGCAAGGGCAACAGGTTATGGGGGTGCTGAATTTTGCCCCCCGGCAGATTGGCGAAACCATCTCTGAAGTCCTGATTCTGGGAGTCCAATATCCCAAAGCAGAAAGTGGTGAAGCCACTTTTATTACCCCGGCAGTTCCGGCAAAAATTGGCGGAAAACTATTTTAGGCCGTAACCACCTAAAGTGCCTTTACTTTTTTATCGGTAAATTTCTGAACGGGCGATACAGTGGATCTCCAAGCAGGATCATCTGCCAGGATAAATACGGGGTACTCAAAAAATAACTCTCAACCAAGGTATAATAACCATCCAGCAAATAACCAAAAAATAATTCCGGCAACGGAAAACCCTGAACATATGGTTCTGCAACCGGGCCAATGGTTGCTGCAACTCCCTCTTCCAGCATCCGTTTGCACCAGACCTGACTATCGGTTCTCTTCAGAGTTGTCGCCTCACTACTGGCAATATGATAGCCCACTGCCCCCCGCTGCCAGTCAAAGGCATCAATGTACTTTCCCAGACTATACCAGCCACAATAAAGCACTGCATTATGGGCTTCTCCCGGCTGAAAAAGTGCTTTGGTTTGATCTAAATGGACAGTCAAAGAACTGATCTTGCCAGTGAGGTCCGCCGCCTTATGGATTGAAGCATCATAGAGAGCATACCCCTGTAACTGTTTCTTTTTTGGAAGGGGCCAGCGGGCATCAAACCAGGCATCTCCGTGCAACCCATGCTGTTCGGCATAAAGACTGTCATCGATCATCCGCCGGACAATCTGCGGAGTTGGTCCGTCAAGGCGGGAGACAAACAGGACCTGGTCCTTAGTAAAGGGAAGTTGATTTTTCTGCCGGGAGAATCCGACAAAATAGGGATTAGGCTGCCACCGATCCAAAGAATAGGATTGGTTCAAAACTAAAGCAATTTCCGAATCTACAGCTGCCCGGGCCCCGGATCGCTGTAGTTTTTTGATTTGTGCTGTCAGCTGTTTTGATTTTTTCTGCTGTTGCTCTTTCTCAAGATCCGACAGCTTCTCATTCTGCAACTGCCAGTCAATCTGTTTGCGCTCGTATTTTAGATCTTCAACCTTCCGCCATTCAGTGTTGGTCAGTTCCGGAGCGGCAACACGCAGTGGAATACCACAAAACAGAAGCAGACACCGGATTTTCTTTTCCGGATGTTTATTGAGATAGTCACGTAACGGAGTCAGAAGCTTCTGCTCGTACTCTGTCCTGCTGCAATCTTCCTTGTCAGTCATTGCAACTTGCAGCAGGTTGTCTTGCGGAATCTGTCGGTGATTTTGGTAGTACTTAGCCAGTTTCAAGCTATCGAAATTATTGCGATTAGTCAGCAGAAGAATTTCATCAGGTTGTAAGGCAAGACCGGGGCTGGAAAAGATTAAACTGGCCAATAACAACAGGATGAAGACAAAAGTTTTCACGTGTTTACCGCAATTCCAGCGATTCTTTATAGACATCACTGCCGGGGACTCCAAACTCTTTTGCCACCTGTTTGACAATTTCCTTCCAGCTCAAATTGCCCTCCTCATGCAGTCGAATCAATGCATCTCGAACCGTTCCTTCCGGTTGCCGGGGAGGAGCGGAAGAAAGAAGAAGCACCAGTTCACCCTTCACCCCGCTCTGGCCGAAATACGCTAAAGCTTCTGTCACGGTTCCACAGAACAGTTCTTCATGTCGCTTGGTCAGTTCCCGGGCAACGGCAATGGTTCGATCCATTCCGCAAATTTCACCAATATCATTCAGACTGGGGATAAGACGATGGGGAGCTTCGTAACAGACGATTGTCTGCGGTTCATTCTTAATCTGCTCAAACAACTGGCACCGGCCATGGGTTTTGGCCGGAAGGAAACCAATAAAACGGAAGGCATCGGTTGGCAAACCTGAAATTGAGAGGGCCGCGACAATAGCAGAGGGGCCAGGAACGGACACCACCGGAACTCCCTCCTGCCGACAACAAGAGACCAGACGATAACCGGGATCGGCAATGCAGGGGGTCCCCGCATCACTAATCAATGCGATGGACTGGCCAGCCTGGAGTTTGGCAATCAGTTGTGGAGAACGGGATTTTTCATTATGTTCATGATAGGAGATTAATGCGGTGTCAATGGTGTAATGATTCAACAGTTTGCGACTGTGGCGGGTATCTTCAGCTGCGATCAGATCAACTTTCTGAAGAATCCGCACTGCGCGATAGGTCATATCCTCCAGATTACCGATCGGTGTCGCAACGACATAGAGGGTGCCACTCACTCCAGCCCCTCCAGTTGCTGCAACCACAGGTCAACCGCGGCATCACTCGGCATCCGCCAATCGCCACGTGGTGACAGGGCAACCGTTCCGACCTTGGGCCCGTCGGGCAAACAGGAGCGTTTGAACTGTTGACTGAAAAAGCGACGATAAAACTGCCGTAACCATTTCAACAGTTCGGCACGTGAGTAGTCAGCAGAAAATGCCTGTTCGGCCAGCAGCAATACTTTTTGCGGTGGAAAATGGAGGCGCACCACCTGAAAGAGGAAAAAATCGTGCAACTCGTACGGTCCAACCACATCTTCGGTGATCTGCGCGATATTGCCATCTGCCGATGGGGGAAGCAACTCGGGGGAAACCGGGGTCGCGCAAACATCTTCGAGGACAGCTGAGGTCCGGCCACTGAACTCTTCGGCAGCACACCAGCTGACCAGATAGCGGACCAGTGTTTTCGGCACACCACAGTTGACCGCATACATCGACATATGATCGCCGTTGTAGGTACACCAGCCGAGAGCAAGTTCTGACAGATCACCGGTGCCGATCACCAGACCGTTAACCTGATTGGCAACATCCATCAAAATCTGGGTCCGCTCACGGGCTTGACTGTTTTCATAAGTGATATCGTGGACAGCCGGATCGTGACCGATATCGGCAAAATGTTGCCCGACAGCGGCATTGATCGACACAACCCGTAATTCCACCCCCAGAAGTTCAGCCAACTCTTCGGCATTGCCACGGGTGCGGTTGGTTGTCCCGAAACCGGGCAGCGTTAAAGCGACAATTCCTTTACGCTCGAGTCCCATCCGGTCAAATGCCTTCACCGTCACCAGCAATGCCAACGTCGAATCAAGCCCGCCAGACAGGCCAATCACGACGTTCTGACAACCGGTATGGCGCAGCCGCTTCATCAATCCAGTGGACTGTAAAGAGAATATTTCCTGGCAGCGGGCAGCCCGCTCGGCATCATTGGGGGGAACGAATGGAGTGCGTGAAACAGGGCGGAGGATTTCCTTGACGGCAACTAACTTTAGTTGGAACGATTCGACCCGGAACTCGTCCCCACTGCTCGCACTGCTAAAACTACTATTGCGCTGACGCTCTCCCATAAGGCGTTGCAGATCAATATCGGCAAGTGCCAGTTGGCTATCAAACTGGAAGCGTTCGGTTTCGGCCAGGATCTGACCATTTTCAGCAATCAAAGAGTGTCCAGAAAATACCAAATCGGTGCTCGATTCGTTCGGTCCCGCCGAGGCGTAGGCGTAAGCAGCCAGACACCGCGCCGATAAAGATGAAACCAGTGCCCGTCGATAAGCCTGCTTACCAAGGATTTCGGGGCTGGCCGACAGATTCAATAACAGCGTCGCCCCCGCCAGTGCCTGTGCACCACTTGGTGGCACCACCGACCAGGCATCTTCACAGATTTCGATCCCGATCAGGGCATCAGGAAAACTCTCCGCCTGAAACAACAGATCAGCACCAAAGGGGATTTGCAGAGAACCAAGCTGGACAAAGTCGCAATTCCGTTCCGTTGCCGAACTGAACCAGCGTTGTTCGTAGAACTCACCACTGTTGGGAAGGTAGGTTTTAGGGACCAGACCAGAAATTTTACCAGAGGAAATAAACACTGCACAATTGAACAGGCGACCGGACACACTTAACGGAGCCCCGACAACCAGTGTTATTTGTTCTGTCGCAGAAAATTCGGCAAGCTCAAGCAGGGCGGACTCAACCCGCTGCTGCAATGAATGCTGGTAGAACAGATCGGCACAGGTATAACCGGTGAGGCACAATTCAGGAAACACCAGCAACTGACATTGCTGCTGCTGTGCCTGCCGGGCAACCCGACAGATTTCAGCGAGATTATAATCGACAGCAGCGATCTTCAATTCTGGAGTTGCAACACCAACCCGCAGTAAACCATGATCGATAAGGGAAATAAGAGGCGTTACGCTCTGTTGAGCCATGGTCACTCCCAGGTGATAAAGAATTCAATCGGACAAACTGAAGGCATCGACAATATGGGTTATTTCAACCTCTTTGCCACTTTGACACAGAATAGCGATAACATCAAATCGTGGCTGACACTTTCCACCCGGATGGTTCTGCAAATACCAGTGGGCAGTGCGGATGATCTGCCGCTGTTTTCTCGGACCAACCGCCTCTTGCGGAGTGCCGAAGAGCTGACTGCGGCGGGTTTTAACCTCAACGAAAACAAGATACTTTTTATCTCTGGCGATAATATCGATCTCGCCAACCTTAGTGGTAAAGTTCTGTTCGAGAATCTTCATCCCCTGTCGGCGCAGATATTCGACCGCCTGTTGTTCTCCCCACGCCCCCAGCGTCAGTCGCGCCTCAGTCATCTACCCTCACATGTTCCTTCACCCCGGAAAAGGTTTTTCTATGCAGCCAGGTTGGCCCAAATTCGGCAATCGCCTGGCGATGTCGCCTGGTTCCATAACCTTTGTGCTTTGCCAAGCCGTATTCGGGCAGCTGCCGGGCAAAAGCGTACATGATCCGATCCCGGACAACTTTAGCGACAACCGACGCAGCGGCAATGGACAGAGAACGGCTGTCCCCTTTTTTCAACGTTTGCTGAGGGATATTAAGAGGGAGCGGAGTAATTCCATCAATCAACAGATAATCGGGGGTTAACGGTAAACGCGACACCGCCCGCCGCATTGCCAGCAACGTTGCCTGGAGGATATTGATCTGATCGATCTCGGTGACGGAAGCGACCCCGATACCAACCGCTCTTGCTTGTTCCCTGATTTGTGGATAGTACCGGTCGCGCTGTTTTTCACTCAGTTTTTTTGAATCAGTCAGACCGGGAAGATCAAAATTATCGGGGAGAATCACTGCCGCAGCCACAACCGGCCCGGCCAGAGGGCCACGCCCTGCTTCATCAATCCCGGCAACGCATTCAAAACCAAGCCCCTTGGCCCGATCCTCGAAATAGAGGGTAGAGATATCCTCTTCGCTAAACAATTCAAACTTATCCATATATCGTCACCACAACAAAAAATACTTTCAACACAACCGCCGGGTTAATCTTGACAACTTTCCAGAAGATCAGAGTATTTGACTGAGAAACTGCTTCGTTCTCTCATGCTGGGGGTTGTTGAAAAATTCGGCAGGGGTATTTTCCTCTACGATATCACCACTATCCATAAAAATCACCCGATCGGCGATGATCTGAGCAAAACCCATCTCGTGGGTCACTACGACCATCGTCATCCCAGTATCCGCCAGCTCAACCATGACATCAAGAACTTCCTTGATCATTTCCGGGTCAAGCGCTGAAGTCGGTTCGTCAAACAACATAATCTTGGGGTTCATGCATAAAGAGCGGGCGATGGCCACGCGCTGCTGCTGGCCACCTGAAAGCTGATCAGGATATTTATTGGCCTGTTCGGAAATCCTGACCCGTTCAAGATACGTCATGGCAATGGCTCGGGCATCAGATCTACTCATTTTGCGAGTCCAGACTGGACCCAGAGTGAGATTGTCAAGAATGGTCAAATGGGGGAACAGATTAAAGTTTTGAAAGACCATCCCGACTTCGGTGCGAATATGATCAATGTTTTTAAGATTTTTGTTCAGGGTAATACCATCGACAACAATGCTTCCGGATTGATGTTTTTCGAGATGGTTAATACAGCGGATAAGGGTCGATTTTCCTGACCCAGAAGGGCCACAGATCACAATCCGTTCACCCTTGTGAACGGTAAAATCGATATCTTTCAGGACGTGAAAATCGCCGTACCATTTATTGACCTGATTGAACTCAATGATGACTTCGGCAGACGCAGCAGAAGCTAGTTTTCCCCTGCTCTCCGGTGCTTTTGTTTCCGTCATAGTTTCTACTCTGGGGGAGGAATTGATCATTTTTTATGACCGGTAGACAGTTTCACTTCCAGGTGGCGGCTATATTTCGACATGGCAAAACAGAGTAAAAAGAACAGCATCGCACCAAATACCAGCGGCTCAATATGCAGTCCAAGCCAAGTCCGGTCTTTGCCGATCGCGCGCAACATCGTGAGAACATCGAATAGTCCAATGATGGACACCAGTGTGGTATCTTTCAGCAGCGAGATAAAGTTGCCGACAATATTAGGAATCATATTCTTCAAAGCCTGGGGCATGACAATCAGCCCCATGGTTTGCCAATAACCAAGTCCGATGGTGTGCCCTGCTTCAAATTGCCCTTTTGGAATGGTCTGCAGACCTCCTCGAACCGTCTCAGCCACATAACAGGCGTTAAAAAGGCAGACAGCGATAATAACCTGGACGAGCTTATTGAGGACAAAGCCTTCAGGCATAAATAGTGGAAACATCGTCGTCGCCATAAACAAAACTGTAATTAATGGAACGGAACGGAACAGTTCAATAATTGAGGTGCAGAGAACCCTGGCAACCGCCATATTGGAGCGCCGGCCAAGGGCAAGAATAATCCCGCCCGGCAGTGCCGAACAAATACCGATCCCCGCAACAACAAAAGTGAGAAACAAACCACCCCACTTGGTCCAGGAAACTTCCCCAAGATTCCAGCCCATTTGCCACACATAAATCAAGACAAAAGCAAGAGCGAGGAAGGCAAGAAATATATTCCGCTGACTCTTTTCATGACCATTCGTTTTAGCAAATAAAGAAGAGAGGAATTCAGGCAGACTGCGACCAGTCAACAGACCAATAATTGAATGCAGAGTATTCGCAGCCAGACAAACAATTGCTGCGGTAAACATGATCTGCATAAAGATACCCTTATCACCACCAGCAAAAAGGTAGCCGGCAAGGAAAGGATAGAGGAATACCGTGCTCAGACCAATCACAGTTTTTGCCTTAACCCTTGGTAGCCAGAGCGGTATCATCCAGATAATGAGGGACAATATTCCAATATTGATCCGCCACAACTCTTCTCGCGGATAGCGACCATAAAATATATTATCCAGCCAGGCAAAGATCCCCGCCCAACAGGCGCCATCCACACTGACCTTGAAACACTCACGCCGACTGTCGGCCACCCACACGGCATCAGCAATCCCCCATACCCACAATCCCTTGACTGCTATATAGACAATATAGATGGTCACGATAGTGAGGAGACTGTTGAATACTGAAGAAAACAGGTTCTTCTTCATCCAGCCCACGACCGTTGTTTCTGATAATGGTGCTTTCAAGACGGGTCTTTTCGCTGCTTTTAAAATAGCCATGATCAGCGCTCCACCAGTTGGACGCGTTTATTGTAAATATTCAGAAGCAACGAAATGGTCAGACTGATGACCATGTAAAAAGCCATCGTTATACCGACCAACTCAACCGCATAACCAATCTGATTCAGCGATGTCTGCATAAACAGAGAGACGATGTCTGGATAACCAATAGCGATGGCCAGCGATGAATTTTTGATTGTACTCAACCAATTACTGATCAATGGAGGAATAATAGCGGGCATCGCCTGGGGAATAATGACAAGCGACATAACCCGATTATTCCTGAGACCAAGTGACCTCGCAGCCTCACCTTGTCCCTTGTTGACCGACAGAATCCCAGCACGGACCATTTCAGCTGTATAGGAGGCATGATAAATACTCAAGGCAATCAGAAGAGCCATAAAAGCAGGTGGCAGACTCGCCCCTCCGACAAAATTAAACCCTTCAAGTTTTGGTATCTCCCAGCCAAGTGGCATTCCGGTTAAAATATAGACAAGTCCTGGCAGAAGAATAAGCAATGCAGCAGAAACAGTGAAAGTCGGAAATATTTGCCCGGTTTTATCCTGACGTTTTTGAGCCCAGCGCTTAAGAATAATAGCCGCAACTATCGCAATAATAATAGCAACCCCGGTCACCCATAGCAGGTCACCAGGTATTGGCCATGGGACGTAAAGCCCCCGGTTATTGAGAAGGAGAACTCCTGTACCACCGGACAAATCAATGCTGTTCTTGACTCTGGGTAGTAGAGTGAAAACGCCGATATACCAGAAAATAATCTGTATCAATACTGGCGTGTTACGAAAAATTTCCACATATGCCAAGGCGACCTTGGAGACCAGCCAATTATTGGAAAGGCGCAAGACACCAATAAAAAATCCAAGCATGGTGCTGAGTATAATTGCCAGAGCTGAAATATAGAGAGTGTTGAGAGCCCCGATGAAAAAGAGACGACCATAGGTTCCGACCCCGGCTTCATTGGAAATAAGCTTGAAGGAGCTGTCGAATCCGGCGGCAACATTAAGGAAACTGAAACCCGTATGCATCCCACGCGCTTCGAGGTTTTGAGCGGTGTTACTGACAAGATACCAAACGAACCAACCGACAGCTGCTGCAATCAGGATTTGATAGAAAACCGAGCGAACCCGCTCATCATGGAAAAAATCAAATTTTTCTTTTGGCTTCACATGCACAGATTCTTTGCCTTTATCACTGTGTGCCACAACACTTTCCCTTTGATATTAACTTTTGCTGGAGCCGTAAAAAGTCCGCCCCACAGTGTTGCAGCAGCTCTATTCAAGAGTGAAGACATCCCTAGTATGTCAAACTCTTGAATAAAACCACACCGCATTGTGGGACGAATTTCTTACTTAGCTCACTGATTCATTTTGCAGGTGCATCATATCTAAGATTTAGAGTGCACAGAAATCTTAGCGCATCGGTGGAGAATACATCAGGCCACCGTTGGTCCAGAGTTCATTAAGAGTCCCTTTACGCTGAATACCAAGGGCCCCTTCGCCGCTACCAATGTATTTTTCGTAGTTTTCACCATAATTACCAACCTGCTTGATGATGTAATAGGCCCAATCGTTGGAGAGACCTAAACCTTCACCAAGAGTCCCCTCAACACCAAGCAGACGGCGCACCTTCACATCTTTAGAGTTGGCGCGCATATCATCAACATTAGCACTGGTAACACCTAATTCCTCTGCGTTGATCATGGCGTATTCTGACCATTTGACAATGTCGGCCCACTGGCTATCTCCCTGTCTTACTGCAGGACCTAAAGGCTCTTTGGAAATGGTTTCGGGAAGAATCATATGATCGGCAGGATTCGGGAATGAAATAATATTAGCGGCCAACGATGATTTATCAATACTGACGGCATCACATCCACCCTTAAGATATGTGGCATCACGAACATTCCAATCCTCGAAGGTAACAGCGGTGATATTGAGATTATTTGCCCGGCTGTAGTCCGCCAGATTCAATTCGCTGGTCGTGCCGGTTGTCACACACACCCTTGCACCTTTGAGTTGAAGCGCACTGGTAATGCCACTGGACTTGAGAACGGTAAAACCCTGGCCATCATAGAAATCAGGTGGTAGGAAATCCAAACCAAGCTGGGTGTCGCGTGACATTGTGTTGGTTGCTGTGCGGGATAAAAGATCAGATTCCCCATTGGCCAAAGCGGTAAATCGTTGCTGACTACTGACAGACTGGAACTCAATTTTATTTTTGTCGCCAAAAATAGCTGCTGCGACCGCCTGACATACTGCCACATCAAGACCATACCAGTTGCCATCGGCATCCAGATTATAAAATCCACCTGAAGGAGTACCAACCTGACAGCGTAAATAGCCACGCTTTTGGACAGTATCCAGTGTACCTCCAGCTGAAGCAACAACGGGAGCTGCCATAACAGCAAACGCTACAATTGATGTAAATAATGTTGAGAGTTTCATTGAATGTTTTCCTCCATGCAGAATGTTTAGATTCGATAACAAGAAATTACTTTACAAGTCAACGATCAAAAAGGTGAAAAACTTCTTGTTCCTCACCGGTTTTTCCTACCTGAAATCGACTATAGACGACCGCAAATCTCAGGATAAAAACAGAATATCAGGGCCGTTAATCACCTCCTTGTTCAAGGGGTTGCATTTGGCGTGTCTAACCGAACATATTGCCCATCATATGATGATAAATGCAATAGATGCATATAGAGACTTGCGGGTCCAGAAATGAAGAAACAACTTTGCAGATTCATTTATTAAATGAACCTCAAGAGTAACAAACGATGTGCCCATGTGTCACCAAAAAACTCAATATTTTAAAATACTGTTCTATCTATAGACGCCAAGATAAACCGCCATAGTCGACGCTGAAAATTGCCAAATACAACGGTGATGGGTTCGCGAAAAAACAAAATAGCCGGCCTAAGCTAACCGGTCAGAATTTCAAAGTGTTGTAGCATTTATTGATTGGGTGCCCGGATAAAGGCTTTATGGCATTGAAAATTCGTATGTTGGGTCCAGCATGTTTCGGTTAAAATAAGTTGCTTTTTCAAACTCTATGACATTGGTTCCGATATTAGGCACGAGAGGAAACATTAAAGACAGATTTTCAACTATCGTTTTGGATAAATTCAGTTTTTGTTCAATACTTCTACCTTGCATTATATTGGCAAACACATGGATAAAATCTTCTTTTTTGCTCCCTGTGGAATAGGTTTTAAAGGAATTAATCCTTACTTTCACATCATTTCCATTAAACAGTTCAGTGGAAATAGCCGAGTGATGAACTTGCTCAACTATCTCAACCTTGGAGTATGATCTTAAAATTCCTTCTGAGCAATCTATTATAAAATGGGGCATAATGACGCCTTTGCATAAAAACTGGGGAGGCTCCTGAATGGATAATTTGAGCCATCTTAGCACGATATCCACCCTTATGTTGATACACTTGCAAAACTGATTAAGATTCACAGATATAATAGTTGACACGAGACATCACTTATATAAAATCTCCCAACATCTGTAGTACAAGAATCTGATCCATTGAAGTGACCACTAAAACAGAGGAAACCCGGTGTGAATATTTTACATATATCTGATCTGCATTTCGGAGCACGCCATTGGGATGGTAACAGCGAAATATTGCTGGACAAAATCAACTCATATCCTGCCGATCTGGTTATTAATACGGGAGACAATACTTCTGATGGGCTGGAAAGTGAATATCAGGAGGCAAAACAGTTTTTGCAGGGTATTACCTGCAAAAACGTCATCTCTATTATCGGCAACCATGATAAAAGAAATATGCGGGCACATGAATATTTCAAGGAATACATCGATGGCAGTGAGACAATTCTGCCATTAAAATCAGAACTGACAACCAAGAAAAATCTTTATTTACAGCGGGATATTACCAAATCAAATAATCATTTCACCGATCTTAATTACGTTAAACTGGTGACCATTGACAGCATGACTGTGCTGGTTATCTGCATAGATTCCAATATTCTTTATCAGGATGAAGGTTTTGTTGAAGAGGAAATTTTAAAGACAATCTCAGCAAAGATCAAACAGATGAAATACGATAAGTCGATCCTGTTGATTCATCACTCGATTCTGGTCGGAGATATTACACCCCTATTGAATCCTTTATTATTGGCTGCTTTTGTCGAGAAACATCATATCGAAGATGTTTTCTGTGGACACACCCACGTACTGACACTGAAAAAAAGTACCGATCTTTATCACCATAGTTCTTTTACCCAGTATATGGTCGGCTCACTATCATCGAGCAACCGTATGGGCGATGATAATATGTTTTTATATTTAGAGAATTGGGGAACCCCTGAGCTACAGATTCATTTGATAAGAATCCATCTTGACAATAATGTTATGAGATTTACTGAAGAATTAATCAGAAAAACGGGAACAAGATGATCTAAGGAATCAGACAACCTGTTCTCTTTTACACCATCAACCACAAAACAGAAAAAGCCCACCAGGAATAACCAGGTGGGCTTTTTTACTTTAACAAGTTGATGATCAGGCCATCCGCTTTTCGGAAATCCGTGCAGCTTTACCACGCAAGTTACGCAGGTAATAAAGTTTAGCCCGACGAACTTGACCAACCCGAACAACCTCAATTTTTTCGATGCTTGGTGAATGAAGTGGAAAAATCCGCTCGACACCAATTGCACCTGACATTTTACGTACTGTGTAAGAAGAACCTAGCCCGCTATTAACGCGCTTGATACAGACTCCCTGAAAAATCTGAATCCGCTGTTTTTCACCTTCAGTAATTCTTACGTGAACTTTGATCGTATCACCAGCTTTAAAGCGGGGGATATCCTTTTTAATCTGTTCCATTTCTAATCTATCAATAATATTCATCTTTGTTCCTCCTCGTTTATCTATCGATTGTCTCAATTTTTTATTGGTTATTAAAGCAGTTTTCCAACTTATTTTGTCAATTCAATTTGTTTGCGTAACCGTTCCAGTATCTTTTTATCTTCAGCACTTAAAGTAACAGATTCAAGCAGATCCGGCCGGCGCTGTAAAGTTCGTAGTAACTGCTGCTCCCGACGCCAGTTGGCGACTTTTCCATGATCCCCGGAAAGGAGAATCTCAGGAACCGCCATCCCGTTAAAAACCGCCGGACGGGTATACTGCGGAGACTCGAGCAAACCATCCTCAAACGAATCGTTTCCGGCACTGTCGCTGGAACCAAGAACCCCGGGAAGATGACGAGAAATTGCATCAATCATCACCATTGCCGGAAGTTCACCACCGGTCAGCACAAAATCTCCAATCGAGAATTCTGCATCAACCAGAGTTTCTCGAACCCGCTCGTCAAAACCAGCATAACGACCACAGAGGAAAATCAATCCCGATTCAGCAGCCAGATTACGAGCATGCTGTTGCCTGAACGGAACCCCTTGCGGAGACATCATTAACACCTTCGCCCCGGGTGATTTTCGTTTCAAATCAGCAATGGCCCGGGCAATCGGTTCAGGTTTCATCACCATCCCGTCACCGCCCCCATAAGGAGCGTCATCAGTACTGAGATGCTTGCCCTCGGCCCAGTCGCGCAGGTTGTGAGTTCGAAC